>Ga0209099_1000588_pt1 | contig 42763 bp, 37 predicted proteins | sample AD_JPNHW2_MetaG_FD_184430 | JGI IMG/M metagenome (GOLD analysis project Ga0209099, IMG submission 184430) | Active sludge microbial communities of municipal wastewater-treating anaerobic digesters from Japan - AD_JPNHW2_MetaG (SPAdes) (version 2) | ecosystem: Engineered > Bioreactor > Anaerobic...
AAGCTACTTTTTTAGGGGCTCATGCGGTTCCTTTAGACTATAAAGGGAAACAATCAGAGTATGTTGATTTGATTATCAATGAAATGATTCCCATGGTTGCTGCAGAAGATTTGGCTGATTTTATTGATGTTTTTTGTGACAAAGGATTCTTTACTGTTGAAGAAACCGAAAGGATTCTTATGCAAGGAATGAAATATGGTCTGCGTGCTAAAATTCATGCCAATGAGCTTGATTATTCAGGTGGAATCCAGGTCGGAGTGAAATATAATGCCTTGTCTGTTGATCACTTGGAATATACAGGGGAAATGGAAATAGAAACTTTACTAGGAAGTGAAACGATGCCAACACTTTTGCCCGGGGCTGCTTTCTTTTTGGGAATGATATATGCACCTGCCCGCAAAATGATTGATTCCGGTCTTCCAATAGCATTGGCTTCAGATTTCAATCCCGGTTCATCGCCATCTGGGAATATGCAATTTATTCTTTCACTAGGTTGTATTAAATATAAAATGTTTGCAGAAGAAGCATTTAATGCAACTACTATTAACGCTGCATATGCTATGGGGTTAAGTGATTCTCTGGGGTCTATTGCCAAAGGTAAAATGGCAAATTTTTATATTACTAAACATTTGTCAACTATGGAATTTATGCCATATTCATATGGAAGTAACAAAGTAGAACAAGTATTTCTAAATGGGAAAAGATTTTGAAGACAAGTGTTTTTTATCTTAGGTCCCAAATTGTTTTAATTCTGCAAAGTTCTTTATTATCATCGGGAGAAAATATGAGAGTATTAAATGTTCTAGGTTTTATTTCTTGATAATTTACAGCATAACACTCTCCTGATTTTGCTTGGGCTATATAATTAACAAAAATCTCTTTTAATTCATATTTCATGTGGAATTCAGAAGAAAATTCATCCATTGCCCATTGAAAATAGCGTGCATTATTCACATGTTGATTGATGTCAAGGTCAGAATAAACAACTTGTTTAATAACAGGCGAATTGAAAAAGTTTGTTTTTTCAATTTTAGGAGCACTTTCAAAAATAGCATTCTTCTCTTTGTTCTCGAAATACTTGAATTTATAATCATCCAATTTTTGTGGTTTCCCAGTTATTTTGTCAAGAATAACCCAGGAGGATGTAGCTCTAATAATAATGTTTTCATTGCTGTCAAGCATCTCAAAATCACGTGGCTGTAAAAGAGTACTATAGGACTTTCCCCAAGTTTGCAAGATAACTTCTTCATTCCATTTAGGCATTCGTTCAATAATAATATGGGAACGAATTATAGCCCAAAACTTGTTATATTGATTAAGATAGTCCCAACCAATATTATATTCATTTACATGTGCCCATGCTACTTCTTGCAAATAACTTTGCAAATAGTATGGTTTTAATTGTGATTTATTGTCAATAAGGAAAGATAGAATTTTGAATTTTTGTTGATAAATATTGTTACAATTCATATCATTTTGAATTAGTGATGCAAAAGTACTAAAATGCCTCTTTTGCTTGAACTTAAATGAAAGAATTCTATAAAAAAGAATGGGGTGATTTTTTGTATAAAAGAAATATTATTACTTTTGCCTCAAAAATAGTGAGATTATGTTTCAAGTTCCTATATTATTGGTTTTGTATAATCGGGTTGCTGACACACACAACCTGTTTCAGGTGATAAAAGCTCTTAAGCCTTCTCAACTTTATGTTGCAGCTGATGGCGCAATTCATAATGATCGTTTGGATTATCTGAATTGTTTGAAAACCCGTGCTGTAATCCTGCCGGAATGGGAGTGTGATGTACATGAGTTTTACAATGAAGAGCACTATGGAAAATCAAAAATGATTTATCAGGCTATTAGTTGGTTTTTTTCTAACGTTGATGAAGGAATTATTCTTTTTGATGACACCATGCCAAATATGGATTTTTTTTATTATTGTGAAGAATTGCTACTCAAATACCGAAATGAATATAAAGTTTCACATATAGGAGGAACAAATTTTCAGAAACGTTTTCAAAGAGGCAACGCATCATACTACTTTTCAGCCTATTCCACTACATGGGGTTTTGCAACATGGGCAGACAGATGGAAAAACTTTGATCTTAAGATGACCGAACTGGATGATGTTGATTTTGGAAAAATTGTGTCGAATTATGTAGAAAAACCGAAAGAGAAAAATTACTGGACAAGGCGTTTTAATATTTTAAAGAAATTTGATTTGGATATATGGGAATATCAATATAATTATCATATATGGTATCATAACGGATTATGTATTTCCCCAAATGTAAATTTGGTCACAAATGTAGGACTCAAAAACAGGAAGCGAAAAATTAGAAAATTGATTCGTCAAGCAGAAAAAATTCTTCCATTGACTCATCCTGAAGAAATTGTTCAAAATATTGAAGCTGATAGATATGCTTTTAAGCACGTCTATAATAGAATTTTCATTCAAATGTTTGCAGATTGGTTTAATGAATATCTTCTTGGAAAAAAGAAAAAAATATAGAAAAAAGATTGTCTGCAATATTGATTTTGTTTGAAATTTTATTTTTTAAGCAAACAAAATATTTACTATCTTTGCACCCAAAATTTTATAAAATTTATAGTTATGGCAAATAATGAAAAAATTGGGGCTAAAAAAGAAATTCAATCTCAAAAAAAAGACAATATTGTAACAAAAGCTGTCACTTTCTTTAATAAATATCAAAAAATTCTATATGGTATTTTGATTGGTTTGATGGTGGTTATTTTAGGAATTTTGGCTTTCAATAAATTTTATTTAAAGCCAAAAAATGAGAGAGGCGCTGCGCTTATTGTTAAACCTATTGAATATTATTCACGTGGCTTTCAAACGGGAGATACTGCTTCTTTTAATCTAGCTTTGGAAGGGGATGATGAAAATGAAGGTTTTATTGATATTGCTTCAGGATATAAAATGACAAAAGTTGGAAATAGTGCCAAATATTTTGCCGGTCTTTGTTATCTGCAAATGGGTGAAAAACAAGATGCTCTGGACTATTTTTTGAAATTCAGAAAAAAAGAAAATGTATATTGGTATAACTGTCAGGCTTTGATTGGAGATATTTATGATGATGAAGGGGATTCAGAAAAAGCTATTAAATACTATAAAAAAGCAGTTAAAGGCGATAATCCCTATTTTACTCCCAATAATTTGTTTAAACTGGCACAAATGTACGAACGGAATGATAACTGGGAAAATGCTTTAGAAGCTTATCAAAGAATAGAAAGTGAATTTTATCAACAATATCAGTTGATGGGGATTGACAGATATTTGGAAAGAGCTAAAATTAATGCTTCAAAATAATGGCAGAAAAAAAGAAAAATTTATCCGAATTTAATACTGTTAATTTTTCTTCCCTTAAAAATCTTAAAATTGGGATTATTGTCAGCGAATGGAATAACACCGTGACAACTTCTTTAAAAGAAGGAGTTTATAGTACTCTTATTGAGCAGGGAATAGATAAGTCAAATATTTCAATTTGTTATGTCCCGGGTAGTTTTGAGTTACCAACTGCTGCTGTAATGATGCTAGAGGCTGATGATCAACTTGATGCTGTAATTTGTCTTGGCTGTATTATTCAAGGTGAAACCAGACACTTTGAGTTTATTTCGCAAGCAGTGGCAACTGGTATTATGAAAGTAGCTATAGATTATAATACTCCAGTCATTTTTGGTGTCCTGACATGTGATACCATGCAGCAGGCAGAAGAAAGGGCAGGGGGAAAACATGGCAATAAAGGAGTAGAAGCTGCTTTTTCTTGTCTTAAAATGTTATTACTTGAACGTAAACTTCACAATATTTAGGTGGGCTATATATTTTTTTTATTTTTATAAACTTCCCTATGAAAATAGTATTTATGGGTACGCCCGATTTTGCGGTAGCAACTTTGGATGCAATTTATAAAGCAGGATATGAAATTGCAGCAGTTGTGACTACCCCTGATAAACCTTCAGGAAGAGGACAGCAAATTCATTATTCTGATGTCAAAAAATATGCGCTTGAAAAAAATCTGAGACTATTACAACCCGAAAAATTAAAAGACCCTATTTTTATTGATACTCTGAAAGGTTTGGATGCCGAATTATTTGTTGTTGTTGCATTCAGAATGTTGCCTGAATCAGTATATAATATTCCCCCTTTAGGTACATTTAATATTCATGCATCACTTTTGCCAAACTACAGGGGTGCAGCCCCTATTCATTGGGCTGTGATGAATGGGGAAACGAAAACCGGTGTAACCTCTTTTTTTCTTAATAATAATATTGATAAAGGTGATATTATTGATTTTAGAGAAGTATCAATCAGAGAAAATGAAACAACGGGAGAACTTTATGATAGGTTGAAAATGGAAGGGGCTACCTTAGCTGTTGAAACAATCAAATCTATTGAAAATGGGAGTTTTCTATTAATTCCACAAACCTCTTTTAGAGAAGAAAATATTATGCTTGCTCCCAAAATACAAAAGGAGGATACTCTTATTGATTGGAATCAACCGGCTAAAATAATTTTTAATAAAATTCGAGGGCTCTCACCTTCCCCTGGTGCTTATACTAGAATAAAAAATATTAATGGAGAAGAATTTATTTTAAAATGTTTCCAAGCCATGGTTTTAGATGAAAAATCTATTTTTTTACCGGGAACGATAACGACTGATAAACATAGCAATTTTTCTATTTCTACTAAGGATTTTCAAATTTTACTTCAAAATGTGCAACTTGAAGGCAAGAGAAGAATGGAAATTAAGATGTTTTTATCTGGGTTTAAATCAGAAAATTATATTTTAAATTTATTTTAGTGTAATATATTGCAAATACAATCATTGGTTATCAACAATATAGCTAATTTTATCAACAATTCAGAAAATGAATTAAAATAAACTTGATTATTCAAAATATCTTTTAACTTTGCATGCTAGTAGGAAATATGTTTATTAACCAAAATTATGTTAAAATGAACAAAGTTGAATTAATTAGTGCTATGGCTGAAAAAGCTGGATGTACAAAAGTACAAGCTAAAAATGCTTTAGAAGCTTTTATCGGTTCTACAACTGATGCTTTGAAAAAAGGACAAAAAGTTTCTTTGGTTGGATTTGGTACTTTTGCAGTGGTTAAACGCGCTGCAAGAAAAGGTCGCAATCCACAAACAAAAAAAGAAATGTTAATTCCTGCAAAGAATGTTGTAAAATTTAAAGCTGGTTCAGAACTTACTGCTCATGTGTAGTATTTGATGAAAACTTTATGTAACAAAAAAGCCCAATTCTGGGCTTTTTTTGTTACATAAAGTTTTGCCTACGAGATTATGAAAAATATTGAATATGAATTGATAAAAATAAGTGATCCAACTATCAGACAAAAAGTGTCTTCTTATTTAAGTACATTTCTTTCTGAAACGAGATTAAGTAGAATAAGAGATGTTCTTGAAAACAGAACAAGACATGTCACAGTTGTATTAGAGGATTTGTATCAGACACAAAATATTAGTGCCGTCATGCGAACATGTGAGTGTTTTGGAGTTCAGGATGTTCATGTTGTAGAGAATGAAAATGAATTTACTGTGCATAAAGCTATCTCAATGGGGGCAAATAAATGGCTTACTATTTCTAATTATCCAAAATTTGATAATAATCTGGAAAATTGCATTCTAACTTTGAAATCAAAGGGCTATAAGATTGTGGCAACTGTACCTGGTGAGGAGAGTTGTTTTTTGGAACAATTACCCATACATGATAAAACTGCATTCCTTTTTGGGACAGAATTAACAGGTTTGACCAATGAAGCAATAAAAATGGCTGATGTATGCGTAAAAATCCCCATTTATGGATTTACAGAGAGCTATAATATTTCAAATTCTGTTGCAATAGTTCTTTCAAATTTTGTCGAAAAACTCAGAAAATCATCTGTCCAATGGCAACTATCTCCTTCAGAAAAAGAAGAATTACTCCTTGAATGGCTTCAGAAATCAGTTAAAAATCCGAAACTTATCATTGAAAAATATTTAAAATAAAAAATATTTTTTGCTGTATTAAAAAAAAATGTATCTTTGCAAACTTAAAAATTGAGAGTAAATAAATAATAATTGTAATGAAAAGGACATATCAACCATCGAATAGAAGACGCAAAAACAAACACGGTTTCAGAGAAAGGATGTCAACTGCTAATGGTCGTAGAGTTTTGGCTGCCCGCAGAGCAAAAGGCAGATTGAAATTAACTGTATCTGATGAAAGCTTAGGAAGAAAATAAAAATTATATTTTATTTACAATTGAAAAGAAGACAATGATGTCTTCTTTTTTTGTATTTTCGCAAACTTATTTTTATAGGTTATTTTAGATTAATTTGGAACGCAAATAATTTAGCATGAAAAGACTGTTGGTATTATTAATTTTTACTTTTAATTTAATAGTTATTTTTGCTCAGAATAATATCCCCGTTGATGGCATTATTGTGGTTGTTGGGAAAGAGATTATTATGAAATCTGATCTCGAAAATGCCTATTTTGAATATGCTTCTCAAAATGGGCCAGGAGAGGATGAGGTGGAAATTAAATGCGATATTCTGAAAAAAATTGTATTACAAAAATTGATGGTCCATCAGGCTTCTTTAGATAGTATTGAAGTTACGGATCAGCAAGTTGATGACCAAATTAACTATAGAATAGCTTATTTGATTCAGCAGGTAGGTGGAGATCCGAAAGTTATTGAGGAATATTATAAAAAACCTCTCTCTGAGATCAAGAAAGATATGCGTTCTATGACACGTGAATATCTATTGGTTGAGCAGGTTCAAAATTCTATTACTAGTGCAGTATCTGTTACTCCTTCTGAAGTGAAGTCATTCTTTGAAAGAGTCTCTTATGATAGTTTGCCTGTTGTTCAGGCAACTTACGAATTTGGTCACATAGTTAAGTCCCCTCCTGTTAGTGAAGAAGAAATTACAGCAATAAAAAATAAATTAAATGAATTTCGTGATCGGGTTCTTGCCGGAGAAAAATTTTCAATGTTAGCACGACTTTATTCGGATGATCCCGGGACAGCTTCAAAAGGAGGCAATCTTGGATTTGTTGAGAGAGGAACCCTTTATCCTGAATTTGAAGCAGTTGCTTTTAAGCTTAAAACAGGCGAAATCTCCCAGGTTGTTCAAACGAAAGCCGGCTATCATATTATACAGTTAATTGAGAGAAGAGGGGAGTCTATTAATGTTGCTCATATTTTGCTTCAACCTAAGCCTTCACTTGATGAACAGGTGAAAGCAATTGAGTTCCTTGATAGCATTCGCTCTATTATTATAGCTCAAAAATTGAATTTTAGTGAAGCTGCACTTTTGTATTCTGATGATCCAAACAAAAACAGCGGTGGTTGGCTTGTTAATCCATACTCCAATTCAAATAAATTTGACAAGGAATCTATAGATCAGGCTACTTTTGTTACTATTGACAAGTTGACTCCCGAAAAATATTCCGAAGCAGTTCCTTTTGTTAATGAAGATGGGATGATGGGATATCGAATTATATATTTAAAATCAAAAATTCCAGCTCATAAACCAAACCTTAAGGAAGATTATGATATGATTAAAAATGCTGCATTAGAAGAAAAAAAATACAATACTATTGATAAATGGATTATTAATAAAGTAAAAGTAACCAGTATCAAAGTATCAGAAGAATATAAAAATTGCCCATTTGTTAGTGAGTGGCAAATCCCTTAACCTCAATCAAATCTGAAAATGGAATTAAGTTTTAAAAATGATGTTGAAGCGATAGATGCTTTCGTTGAAAAATATGCTGAATTAAAAAAGGAAATTGCCAAAGTAATTGTTGGGCAGGATGATATTGTTAAAAATGTTCTGATGGCCATGTTTAGTCGAAGCCATGCTTTGCTTATTGGGGTACCCGGACTTGCTAAGACTTTGATGATCACAACAATTGCTCAAGCTGTAAACCTTACTTTTAATCGTATTCAGTTTACACCTGATTTAATGCCATCGGATATAATGGGTACTGAGATTTTGGATGAAAACAGAAAATTCAAATTTGTAAAAGGACCTATTTTTGCAAATATTGTTTTAGCTGATGAAATTAATCGTACTCCTCCCAAAACTCAATCTGCACTTTTGGAGGCAATGCAAGAGCGTTCCGTTAGTATGAACGGAATTACTTATAATTTGCCTGATCCTTTCTTTGTTTTGGCTACCCAAAATCCGATTGAACAAGAGGGAACTTATCCTCTTCCGGAAGCTCAACAAGATAGGTTTATGTTTAATATTTACTTGGATTACCCCTCTTTTCAGGAAGAAGTTGATATTGTTAAAACAACTATTCATGGGGAAATGCAGGTACCAAAACAGATCCTCTCAGTAGATGAAATCATATTTTATCAGAAATTACTTCAAAAGATTCCAATTCCCGAAAATATTTATAAATATGCGGTGAATCTTGTTACTATGACTCGCCCCAATACGTCGAAAGCTCATCAATGGGCTAATGATTATCTTACTTGGGGAGCCGGTCCTCGTGCTTCACAATTCCTACTGGTCGGTGCAAGAACACATGCAGTTCTCAATGGTAAATATTCTCCTGATATTGAAGATGTTAAATCAGTTGCTCATAATATTTTGAGGCATCGTATTATTAAAAATTATAAAGCTGAGGCTGAAGGTATCTCTGTTGAAAATATAATTGATGAGTTGTTAAAAGTATAGTGTTTTTGTTTTCTAAATTCACCATATATGAATATTTATAGCAATAAAAAACGTTGGAAATTGTTGCTGTTTGGTTCTGCTGCTGTTGTTTTTCTTTTTATTATTTACTATTCAAATTTATTGATTAGTAATATTGCTAATGAAGAGAGACGACGAGTTGAATTATGGGCTGATGCTATATCCTATAAGGCTGAATTGGTTAATTATACTGAAAAATTTTTCCAAACTATTAAAATTGAAGAAGGAAAAAGAGTATCAATTTTTGCACAAGCTCTTCAAAAAGTAAATGAAGCTTCATGGGATGAAGATATTACCTTTTATCAAAATATTATCTCTTCAAATACAACCATTCCTTCAATTATTGTTCATGAAAATGGAGAAATTGACTGTGCAGTTAATGTGAGCCCTGAAGTGTCTAAAATGAAGAATATTTCTGAATTGGGTAATCAAATGTCTGATTACGATAGTGTTAAAATTCAATACTATCAGAATCAGTACATTATGGTCTATTATAAAGAATCTCAGATATATAAAAATCTTCGTATTGTCCTTAATAATTTAGTTCAATCTTTTTTTCAAGAGGTTGTTATTAACTCAGCTTCTGTTCCCGTTATTGTTACCGATAGTTCTGAAAATGTTGTGATAGCATATGGTAATCTTGATTCTGCGAAGTTGCAAAATTCGTCTGAGTTACATAAAATTATTGCTCAGATGAAGCAAGAGAATAAACCGATTAAGATTACTTTACCGGAAGATAAGACCTGTTTCGTTTTTTATGAAGAATCTTCAGTTTTAAAGCAACTTCGACTGTTCCCATTTTTGCAGTTTTTTATTGTATTGTTATTTGGAATAATTGCCTATCTTTTATTTAGCGTTTCAAGAAGATCCGAACAAAATCAGGTTTGGGTGGGAATGTCTAAAGAAACTGCTCATCAGCTGGGAACTCCTATTTCATCTCTCATGGCTTGGAATGAACTTCTTAAAGATCAATGTATTGACAAATCAATCATTAGCGAAATTGATAAAGATGTTCATCGATTGGAAACTATTGCACAGCGCTTTTCAAAAATTGGCTCTATTCCGGAATTGAAGGAGGAAAATTTAGTTATAATTTTAGAAGATTTTCTTACTTATCTTCAAACAAGAATATCCGGAAAGGTAAGTATAATACTGAATAAACCCAAAAACGGAGATATAATTTTGCCTATAAACAGATATCTTTTTGAATGGGTTATCGAGAATTTATGTAAAAATGCCGTTGATGCAATGGATGGCTGTGGAATAATTACGATCGATTTTATTGAAGAGGAAAAAGTAGTTCATATTGATATAAGTGATACCGGGAAAGGAATCCCTCAAAAGAAGCAAAAAAATATTTTTAAACCCGGATATACTTCTAAAAAAAGGGGATGGGGCCTGGGGTTAACCTTATCAAAACGAATTATTAAAGAATACCATAAGGGAAAATTGATTGTTAAATCTTCCTATTTGGATAAGGGTACTGTTATGAGAATAACATTAGCAAAATCTATAAAAAAATAATTTATTCCAGGATATTTTTCTTTGCCGTAAATTTGAATCTTTCAGTTTTTTTTGAAAACAGAATGAGTGTATCTTGAGATATTTTATAGTGGGTAATATTTTGCTTGATATTTTTACTTATAATTCTTTCTATTTCCATATCAGAGCACAATTTTTTGGTTGCGCCTGAAAAGTCCATAGTTATTCTCTTCTTTCTTATATAATAGGTCCCAAAAAATTTATTGCATCCATAGTTCCCGAAATATCTTCCGTTTGTGTCAAATACAATAAAAGGACTATTAAGTTGTTGTGAATCAATATTTTGCTTTTCAACAGAAGTGAATATCCATACGGTTGACTGTATGGGCATATTAGAAACCGATTCTATTGCTTTCTTTTGACTTTGACAACTATCCAAAATGATAAAGAATAATAATAAGATAATTATTTTTTTCATTAGGAAACATATTGGCATTGGTGGTTATTTTTAAAATTAATTCTTGAAATAACTAGTATTTATTTCATCAATATAGTTTAAAATCTCATTTTTGCCTTGACCGTTTTTAGAAGAAGTGATGAAGAAGGGCGGAAGTCCTTCCCAGTTTTGTAGCATTTTTTGTTTAAAGGAAGAGAGATTTTCCAAAACTTTTTTATTGGATACTTTATCAGATTTAGTAAAAATAATTGAAAAAGGGGTTTTCATTTCTCCCAATTGATCGATAAATTCTAGGTCTTTTTTCTGAGGTTCAATTCGCGAATCAATCAAAATAAATACCAATTGAAGGTTTTCCCTTAATAAAATATAATCATGAATCATTTTTACCCAATTGATACGATAGGTTTTAGAAATTGAGGCATAACCATATCCGGGCAAATCTACTAAATACCATTCATCATTTACAAGGAAATGATTTATGGTTTGTGTTTTCCCGGGATGAGAAGAAGTTTTAGCAAGATTTTTATTATTGCCAAGCATATTTATCAGGGAAGATTTTCCCACATTTGAGCGCCCAATAAAAGCATATTCAGGTAATAAAGGTGGGGGACATTTGTTCCATTCAACCACACTCTGCAAATATTTTATTGATTTGATTACCATTATTTTGTTTTAGAATAGGTATTTAAAGTATTTGAAGAGTCTGATAATAATTTTTAATGATATGAATATACATGACGAATTTTCTTGTTTTCGTAAATGTCAGCAATCTTAATAAGGATGCATATTTCTTCAACAGGACCAAATTCCTCGTTAGGGGAAACCCCAAAATATTGCATGGTAGAGGTAAGTGAAATATATGTTTTAATAAGGGGAGGAATAGACACTTTTAAATCACGAATGTTTTGATTTAAAATTTTGAAATCTTCCTTAATGGAATTTCCGGAATTACTGAAAACTTGTTTTATAGAATCAATTCCTCTTTCTGTTTCCACTGTTTTAAATGGATGAACTAATTCAGGATCTCCTTGGAAATGTTTTGCAAGATAATTGAGAATCATATTACGAGCTATACGATTGTATTGGTTATACATAGTCATTTTTCCAAAGAAATATTTAGCAGAGGGATTATTCACAATTAAGGCTCCCAGCCCATCCCAAATGTTATCAAGTGCAAATAAACTTTCACGAAAATTATTAGAAGCCTGATATTTTGGTTGGACGAAACTTCTTCCCAATTCAATACATTCTTGCCATTGATTTTGAATGAATTTTTCTGAAAAGTAAAATAATTTTGAAGAAGGAGTATGAGGATATCCATTTTCGTCAAGGGGTACATCTTTTCCAATAACGAAACGATATGCGCTGATAATCTCTTCAGCATTGTTGCTCCAAACTATTAGTTGTTTGAATGGGACTTCAGAAGTGTCGTATTCGTCAATATCAACTTCTTCGCCTGTGCCACCTCCGGCTGCTCTGAAAGTTAGTTCCCTTAATCTCCCAATTTCCAACATCGTATTGGGAGCATTATGGGCATCAATCATATAGATCGAATTATTCCCGGATGTTGTATCGCGGACAAATTTTTCTTTTGTAAGTTCACTTTTTAAAAGATCGAGATCAATAGGATCTATAATGTTCTTCATTTTTTAATATAAATTTTTTAGGTCGTAAACTTGTTCCTTTAGCCATTGAGCCCATTGCTTTTCGGTTTTTGAATTATCAAAAGTAGTAAATTTTATTTGATTTCCAAAAACTATGGTAAACTTTTTTCCTGTCTGCCGAAACATTTCATCCGGCAAAAATATCATTTCTATATTAGATTTTATACCAATTTTCTTTCTAAAATTTGCAATATTATAGAAACGGTTACTATTTTTTCCATCGAAATATACGGGGATAATATCTCGTTGATATTCTTTTGCTTTGGATATAATTGTTTTTTTCCATTCCAAGTCATAGATTCCTCCTTTTTGTTTCCTTGAGCAAAGACCTGCCGGAAAGTAAATAATGAGGTCATCAGAATCAAAAATATCATTTAGTTGCTTGATGGAATCTTGTTTATTTCTGCCATGTTTATTTATCGGAGTAAATACTCCTTCAAGAGGTTTTAACTGCATTAAAAGGTCATTTACCGGCAATTTGATATCTGAACGGTATCTTCCCAGTAAGCTGATCATGGTCAACCCGTCAAGCCCACCCAATGGATGATTTGCTACAATTATGTGTCGACCGGTCTTAGGTATTTTTTCCTCATTAACTATCTTAATTTCTATTTTAAATAGATCTTCAAGACCATGAGTGGCAAAAAGAATGGGAGGTTCCTCTTTGTGTTCACTGATAAAATTGTTGATTTCTTCCTCATGAATAAGCCTTCTTATTTTATTGAATACAAAATTCGGGATTTTTTTATGCAATTTTGGATTCTTTTGTTTGAAAGCTTCTTCTACATCAATTCTCATTTTGGTTATTCTTGATTATTTGGATATATTATTTTTTTGTAAGCCACGAATTAGGGTTTTGATAGGAATTGTTTTTCCACACTTCAAAGTGAAGTTCGTAGGGTGATTTTCCAATATTACCAACAACTTGTTTTGTATTTACTTTATCCCCTTTTTTAACACTGATATTAGTCAAGTTTTGGTATACAGTGAGATATTCTCCATGTCTTATCATAAGCACTTTTGTACCAAGGACATCCAGTACTCCGGAGACGACTCCTTCATAAACACTTCTAACTGATGTTCCCGGTTCAACAAGGATGTCAATTCCTCTGTTTTCAATCATAACAGAAGGAACATCCGGGTGCGGATAATTTCCAAAATCACTTACTTTAACTCCTTTTGCGACCGGCCAGGGAAGCCGTCCCTGATTATTGACAAATGAGTTGCTCAATGTTTTTTCTTCAGGAGTAAGAGTAATTTCGTTTTTAGAGGCTGTTTTGGCAGGAGTTGCACTGCTGGCAGTAGGTTTTGATTTGGCTGCTTTTGCTTTTCTTGCATTTTCTGCTAAAATTTCATTTTGAATTGCTTTTTTAATAGCAATATCAAGTTCTTTCCTTTTTTTCTGTTTTGTCTGAAGTTCTGAAGCTAAAAGTTTTTCCTTTTTTTTGAGTTGTTCTGCGTTTTTAGTTTTCTCATTTCTATCTATTTCGAGTTTTTTTACTTCTTTCTCTTTTCCTTCGAGAAGAGCTATTTTTTCTTCCTTCAACAATATTATCTCTTCATTTTTTTTGATAATCTCTTCTTTTGTTTGATTGATTAATTTAACTTGATGCTTGACATTCTCAGCGAAAACCGCGTAATATTTGATTCTTCTAAACATTTGCCCAAAATCTTCAGCAGAAAGCAAAAAACTAATTTTGTCAATCATGTTGCGATTTTTGTATGCTAAATAGACTACTCTTGAGTAGTCTGATTTCATGTATTCAAGTTTTTTATCTAAAGATTGTGATAACTTGATATTTAAATCCAATTCTTCTTCAAGATCAAAAATTTCATTATTTAATGTTGTAATGAGTTCTTCCCTGTTAGATATTTGTTTTCGCAGCATTGATATTTGCTGTAAAGAAGTGTTTTTGTTCTTTTTCGTTTGATTCAGTAATTTTTGAGTTGTAGCAATCTCCTGCTCAATTTTTTTCTTATTGCTTTTTAATTCATCACTTTTCGTCTGCGCTAAAACAATCAGCGACAATCCACTAAAAATGATTGCAATAAGCAGAATGATTTTTTTCATAATGTAGCTTGATTATATATAAAAGAATATTGCACAATTCTATTTCTAATGCAAATTTACAATTCTTAATGGCGAATATTAAAAGGTTTTAACATGAATTATGAACAATATTATGTGCAAATTAGTCCTTAATATAGATAAGGGACTGCCTACTGGGCGAGTCCCTTATAATGAATAATCTTTTCGATTCAGAAAGGGATCCTATTCAGATACCGGAGCCGGTGTATCTGTTGTTGCTCTGTCAAGACGTTTGATAATTGAGAATATGAAGATTGCAGAAAGAATACAACAAGCAACCAATACTCCCCAGAATAACCATAAAGGTAATTCATTCCAAAGGGTCCCCATAACACCAACAAGATAATTCCCGATTGCAGTTGCAGCCAGCCAACCTCCTTGCATCATACCTTTGTATTGGGGTGGAGCAACTTTTGCTACAAATGATAATCCCATTGGGCTTAATAACAATTCGGCAATGGTTAAGGTGAAGTAAGTTCCAATAAGCCAGTTATATGATACCAAAGTGTCTGAAACTCCCTGGATATCTGAAGGAGCCGGCAAATTAAATGAAACGATCATCAGTATGATAAATCCTAACGCCGCAACAAACATTCCCATTCCTATTTTTCTTGGTGCAGTTGGCTCTTTGCCCTTATTATTCAAAGCTGAGAAAATAGCTACTGCTAGCGGGGTAAGAATGACAATAAAGAAAGGATTAAATTGTTGAAATATTTGAGGAGTAATCTTAATACTGTCAGCTCCATTTACTTTCAACAAATAGAAGACAACCAGTCCTATGATTCCTATTCCCATTGTGATTAATCCTTTTGATATACTTCTTTTTCCTCCGAAAAGCCCCATTGTTGACCAGTAAACACCATACATAACCGCTACAAAAGAGAGTAAAGATAATATGTTGAAAAGCATAATTCCACTCCCAGAAACGTCACTGGTTGTATAATCTCTGGCAAAGAAAGTCATGCATAATCCGTTTTGATGGAATGACATCCAGAAGAAAATTACTACAAAGAAAACCAAAAATAGTGCAATCATCCTTTCTCTGGTCTGAGCTTTTGTTAATTGAACTACACTAGAGGTACTTCCTGTAGCAGCTTTTGCTTCTTTCAACTGTTGTTTTAAAGTTTTATCAACACCTTTCCAGGAACGTCTAAAAATTAAAAAAATCAATAAAGAAATAACAAGACTGATGCAAGCAACTCCAAAAGCCATATTATATGATTTTGTCAAAGAGTTACTTACATAATTTTCTGCCCATTTTTCAGTAGGTTTTCCATCAGGAAGATCGGATATAGTAACTTTTTCTATCACAGCTGCTTTTGCTGCATCTGTTGCCGGTGTTTTAATGTCATTAAGAAGGGCATACTCATTTTTTGTAATGATATTATTTTGTCTAAGAGCAGCAGCTTTTAGTTTGAACTGTACATTTTCTTTGTCTTTAGCAAACATTACGCCCTCTTTCTTTTTCATCTTATTGATGTAGTTTGCAGAATCTTTAGCGGTAACTAAAGGTTTATGTTCTTTTCCAAATGCTTCTACCATGAAAGTATTTTCATCAACGATTTTATCGTTTAATTTGACATAGTTGGTTGGAATTGCTGCATCATAGGTGTAGTTGTCACGGAGTAAAATTGCATTGTTGATGCTATTTGCAGCACTGGGAGCAAAGAATGCCCCAATATTGATAAACATATAAAAAATTGAAAATGCTATATCACGGTATTTACTGTAACGTGGATCTTCATATAAATTTCCAACAAGAGCCTGAAGATTTCCTTTAAAACATCCGGTTCCGATAGCAATTAATCCCAATGAAATAAACATAGCTGATTTTCCAGCAGAACCAGCTTCAGTTGGCATTGAAAGGAGCAAATAACCGCTAAACATTACAATAATTCCGAGAAGTATAGTTTTCCCATAACCCAAAACTTTATCTGCCAAAATACCTCCAAATACAGGCAGGAAGTATACCATTGCAAGAAAAGTCCCGTAAATAATACTTGTCTCTTTTGAACTGAGTCCGAATTTGGCTTGCATAAATAGCGTTAATATTGCTAACATTGTGTAATAGCCAAAACGCTCTCCCATATTCGCCAATGCTAAAACTAATAATCCTTTTGGATGATTTTTAAACATAATTGATTGATTTTATTGTTATTATAGTTATTATTAATTACATTAGTGAGTCAATCTTTGCACTCAATTCATTTTTCTTAACTAATCCTACTAAAACATCTTTTACTTCTCCATTTTTAAGAAAAACTAACATAGGGATATTTCGTACTCCAAATTGTACAGCAATGTCATTGTTTTCGTCTGTATCACATTTTCCTATTACAACCCTTCCTTTGTATTCTTCGGCTAATTCTTCAACAATAGGGGTTAATGCTCTGCAAGGACCGCACCATTGTGCCCAAAAATCAATAACTACAAGTTGGTCGCTTTTCATGATTGAATCAAAATTCTCAGAGTTAATTGCTAATGCCATGATGATAATTTTAAGTTAATAATTTTTTTTTTCAAAAAACAGGCAAAGATAATAAAATATCAATAAAAAAGAAAGAAAAGTTAGATCTCTTCTACTGCTGCTTTTAACCTTTCTGCATTTTCTGCAACTTGCAGCGCCTCAATCATCTCCTGTATTTCTCCGTCCATAAAACCGATAAGATTATAAGTAGTTAGGTTAATTCTGTGGTCGGTTACCCTATTCTGGGGATAATTATACGTTCTGATTTTTGCTGACCGGTCGCCGGTTGAAACCATTGTTTTTCGTTTTGAAGAAACCTCATCAAGATATTTTTGGTATTCTCTTTCAAAGATTCGATTTCGTAGAACTGTCATCGCTTTTTCAAGATTTTTAAGTTGAGATTTCTCATCTTGAATAGCCACTACAATACCTGTTGGAATGTGAGTCAAACGTACTGCAGAGTAAGTAGTGTTAACAGATTGTCCTCCGGGACCCGAAGAACAATAGGTATCTTTTCTAATGTCACTCTGTTTAAGTTCTACATCAAATTCATCTGCTTCAGGAAGAATGACTACTGATGCTGCAGAGGTGTGTACACGTCCCTGAGCTTCAGTCTGAGGAACTCTTTGTACCCGGTGAACACCTGACTCATACTTCATCAATCCATATACATTCTCTCCAATTATATTAAATACTATTTCCTTAAATCCGCCAACTGTACCTTCAGTCATTGATAGAGTCTCTATTTTCCAGTTTTTTTTATCACAATAGTGTTGGTACATTCTAAACAGGTCACCTGCAAAAATACTGGCTTCATCACCACCTGTACCTGCACGAATTTCAACTTGTGCATTTTTGCTGTCTTGCGGATCTGATGGAAGAAGTAAAAAACGAATATTTTCTTCCAATTTTTCTTCTTCTACAATGAGTGAATCTAATTCTGCTTTAGCCAGCTCTTTGAATTCTTCATCCTTCTCAGTTGAGACTATCAATTTAGCGTGGGCAATATTGTCAATTATATTTTTGTAATTTTTATAAGCATCAATTACCGGCTGAAGATCTTTATAATCTTTACTAAGTTTGATGAATCGTTTCATGTTTTCCATCATCTCCGGCTTAGTTATTTCTTCCCCAATTTCAAGCCAACGGTTATAAATTCCTTCTAGTTTCTCTAATAAATTGTTCATTGAATGCTTTTTATATTTTGCGTGCAAAAATACAATTTTTTCTGTAGAAAATTTGCAGATGCTAACTCCCGAATTACTATTGTCAAAATAAAATTTTCTTTTTTTTATTTTGCTGAAATTTCTTGAATGAATTACTATTTATAGATTTTTTGGGCGTTCCGGCTCGCTGTGGTTCGCCGTCGCGCTTTTCGCTGCAACTCCGCAGGCGTTGGTCATGGGAGAAATTGTAGAGACCCGATTAATCGCGTCTCTACGGGTATCACTTTGCTGATCTCTGAGCCCCCGAAACACCCGCCTTTGCAGTGTTTCCGCTACAATCGCTAATGCATAAATTTTCCGATAGTCCTCTCTAATTTGATAATAAATGAGGAATAATTCATATATTTGCCCAAAATTATGACGATGATACGGTATCAATTTTTTGTTTTTTTGCTTCTTTGTATATTTTCCTTTTCATGTAAAAATAAAACCCAAAGTGAAACAGCTAGTCAATACGCTGATTCAATTATTTTGCTCCAATCAAAAATGATGAAGCAAATGGATACTCTTTTCCAAGCCTCTTTTTTTGATGATTTTGTGTTGGGCGATTTTTATGTTAAAGCTGTTAACAAAAACAAAGAATGTATTTCAAAACTTGATAAAATAAAGTATTTTCATGATAATAAAGAGCTATATAATGCCAGTCAATCTTTTTTTATGACAGTGGATCATGTTTTAAAAAACGAAGCTCCGAAATTGTTGAAATTAAAACAAAAAATGACTATTGAGAAATCCCCCATTTTGCAAGATGAATTAGATGCCATTTTATTACAATCTGCGAGAAAAATTACGGAAAGTCAAATCCATTTTGATTCTGTTCTTACTGTTTTTCTTGGAGAATATGGATGTGATGTTGAAATGGATACTAATGCTGTTTCTCACTATAAAAAAGAATCACTGATACATAAATAATGATTACTACTTATGCTCTGTAATTATCACACACATTCCACATTTTGCGATGGTAAGGAGTCCATATCTTCCATTGTGAAGAGAGCAGTTGACCTTCGGTTTGATCATCTCGGTTTTTCTTCCCATGCACCTGTTCCTCATGAAAATAATTTTGCTATTCGTGATGAACTAATTCCCGAATATATTAAGGAAATTCAATTTTGGCAAAAGCAACAAACGACTCTAAATATTTTTGTGGGATTGGAATGTGATTTTATTCCCGAAGTTACTCGGGATTTTTCTTACTATAAACAAAAGTATTCACTTGACTATATCATTGGAGGGGTTCATCTTGTTAAAGAAAACATATCAGGAAAACTTTGGTTTATTGACGGATCCAAAAGGGATGTCTATGATAGGGGAATTTATGAGCTTTTTAATGGGAATATTCAAAAAGCTGTGACTGCTTTTTGGGAACAAACTTTTGAGATGATTGAGACCCAAAGTTTTGATATTATTGCTCATTTGGATAAAATTAAGATGCACAATCAAGATCGCTTCTTTAATCAAAAGGAAATTTGGTACAGAAATCTTATGGTGAAGGCATTGGATTTGATTAAGCTGCATAATATTATTGTGGAAATTAATTCACGTGGACTTTACAAAAATCGTTGCAGCGAATTTTATCCATCCGATTTTATATTACAAGAGATCTCTAAACGTGACATTCCCTGCATTTTCAGTAGTGATGCACACAAATCATCGGAGTTGCTTTTATTCTATGAGGAGGCTCTTGACAAATTAAGACAAAACAATATTTTTAGAATGTTTTATCTGGATAATGGATTTTGGAGAGAATATGCTATATGATTTATTATCATTTAGTTATATATACTTTTTTTAGATTTAGCATATTGATGGGATTGGTTCCCAACCCATGAACGTTTTTCTGTGTGAAACGAATAATCTTGTCATAATAGAGCACCACCACGGGAGAATCTTCCATTAGGAGTGAATCCATTTTGGAATAGTAACTATTTCTTAATGAATCATTTAGTATAGACTGAGATTGTTCAAAGAGGTCGTCAAATTCAGAATTAACATAATGGGTGTAGTTTGACCCGATAGGTTGAAGATTTTTGGAATAAAAAAGGGAGAGATAGTTCTCAGGATCAGGGTAATCGCATATCCAGGAACCCCGAAAAAAGGGAAGCTGGTAATTTCGCATCATTTGTCTTTGTTGAGCAGCTTGCTGCACATCCAATGTTATAGTAATTCCAATTTTACTGAGTTCATGTTGAATATACTGGCTGATATCAAGATAGGATGCCGAAACCGAAAGAGAAATTGGAGGTAGTCCTTTGCCACAGGGATATCCGGCCTCATTAAGAAGTTGGGCTGCTTTTTCCGCGTTATAGTAATATCCCCTTACCTTTTCGGGATTAAAAGATTTCATTCCTTTGGGAACAAATCCGCTATTGGCAGGGTAGCCTATATTATTTCTCAAATAGCGGATCATCTTTTCACGGTCAAAGCCATAATTGATAGCCTGCCGTACTTTCTTGTTAAGTAAAGGATTATTATTTCCCTTTTCTTTTAGTAAAAACCCCAAATATTCGGTATTAAGGTAAGGTCCGGTAATCATATTAATTTTATGGTCATGTTTAGGATTCAGTGTGCCCTCTTTGGTCAGCAGGGCATCTTTATAGCATGCTTCAATACCTGACATGAAGTCGAGGGAGCCTTTCATGAATTCCATAAAGACAGATTGTTTGTCCACAATAAAAGAAATTGCAACTGCATCAAGATAAGGAAGTTGCTTCCCTTTTTCATCTCTTTCAAAATAGTATGGATTTTTTCGCAGTATTAACTTAATTCCCTCTTCCCAAAGTTGAAATTGAAAAGGTCCGGTTCCGACAGGAAATTTTCGGAACTCTTTTCCAAAATATTCTACTGCTTCTTTAGGAACCACAGAGCAATATTTCATAGATAAAATACCAAGAAAAGGGGGAAATAACTCTGTGAGTTTAATTTGAAAAGTGCTGTCATTTAATGCAGTGAAAGAGGGCCTTCCTTTAGAATCTCGTTCAACTTTTTGAAAAATCCATGCTCCGGGAGAGGCTACTTCCTCATCTAAAATACGACTAAAGCTATAAACAAAATCTTGTGCCGTCACTTTTCTTTTACCTTTGAAAGGAAAGTATTTAGTGTTGTGAAAATAGACATCATTTTTTAAAATAAAAGTATATACCTTCCCATCTTCACTTATGGTCCATCTTTTTGCAATACAAGGAACAATATTAAGAGAATCATCCAAGTCAACCAATCCGTTGTAAAGAAGATTGCAGGGCCAAATAGTTGACTGACCTGAGGAATATGCAGGATCAAGAGACTGAATTCCGCTTGATTCATTATATCGGAAAATCATTTTTCCCTCTTCAGCTTTTTTTGGTTTACAAGATATCAAAGTGCCGATAAGGAGTAATAATAATAAGGGTTTGATATTAGAATTCACTGATATTTTTTAAGATGCAAATGTAGTGATTTTCTATTTAATTTTCATTAAACAATTTTGAGATATCCTTATTGAAATAGTGATTGTAGCGTTATGCGCGATGGAGGAGCATGGTGAGTCGGAACGTCTTTAAAAATAATAATAAACAGATATGATTAATATTCAATTAGCGTGTGTTTTGAATAGGCAGTGACGCAGTATTTAAAATTTATTATTTTGTATATTTGCCGCTAATTATTAATATTATCATGAAAAAGTCGTATTCTATCTTAATTTTTATTTTTTCTTTTTTTATTACAGTCTCGATTTTTGGGCAACAACAGAATCTTGCACAATATGTAAATCCTTTCGTTGGGACCGATTATCATGGACATACTTATCCGGGTGCGATTGTTCCGTTTGGAATGATTCAGCCCGGTCCTGACACGAGATTGGATGGTTGGGACGGATGTTCGGCCTATCATTATTCTGATAATGTAATATATGGGTTTTCCCATACGCATCTTAGCGGGACAGGTTGTTCAGACTATGGAGACCTCTTATTAATGCCTTTCACTGGGAAACCCTCGGTAATTAACAAAGAATATGCAAGCAGTTTTTCACATCAAAATGAGACTGCTTCTCCAGGTTATTATGCTGTTTTATTAAATAAGGACAATGTTAAAGTAGAATTAACTGCTTCCAAGAGAGTGGCTTTGCATCGTTATACTTTTCCTGATGGTGGCAATAAGTCGAAAGGGGTGATTCTTGATTTAAAACACAGGGATAAAGTTATTTTCAGCAAAATAAAATATGATTCGAAAAAAAACATGATAGTAGGAATTCGTGAATCGAGTGCGTGGAATGATCATCAGAAACTATCTTTTTCCATTCTTTTCTCACAACCTATTAAAAAAATTGAATATTATGTGAATGGTATTCCTATTGATGTGGAAAATGAAATAGCAGGGAAAGATTGTAAAGCGGTCATATATTTTGCAGATGATGTGAAAGAAGTCGTTTTAAAAGTTGCCATCTCGGGAATTGTGAGTGATATGGAAGGGGCTATTCATAATCAAAGTGAAATTTCTGATTTTAATTTTGATAAAGTTAAAGCAGATGCACAGAAAATGTGGAATGATGAACTAAACAAAATTGTTGTTGAAACTGAAGATGCTGAGTTGAAAGAAGTCTTCTATACAGCTCTTTATCATGCCTTTACATCTCCATATCTCTTTTCTGATATTGACGGACGATATTACGGAATGGATGGAAGTATTCATCAATCGCAGGGACATGAGGTATATACTGTTTTTTCATTATGGGATACCTACCGGGCTCTTCATCCACTTCTTTCCTTAATTGACAGAAAACGATCAAGTGACTTTCTATACACTTTCATGAAACATTATGAACAGGGTGGAATGTTACCGGTATGGGAGTTAGCGGGCTTTGAAACTTGGTGTATGATAGGATATCACTCTGTATCGGTCATCTATGATGCTTTTATGAAGGGAATAGGTGATATTGACAACAAGAAACTGCTTGAAGCAATGGTGTCCAGTGCAAAGCTTGATAAATTGGGACGTTCGGAATATGCTAAATTCGGTTTTATTCCCGGAGATAAAGAACACGAGGATGTTTCCAAAACTTTGGAATATGCTTATGATGACTGGTGTATTGCGCAATTTGCAAAGGAACTTGGTAATAAAGAAATCTACAATGAATTCATTCAAAGGTGTCAGTTTTATAAAAATATTTTAGACTCTGATGGATTTATGCATCCAAAAGAAAATGGAGGTTTTATTTTTCCATTTGATCCTACAGAAATTAATAATCATATAACAGAAGGTAATTCCTGGCAATACTCCACTTACGTTCCTCATGATATTAATAACTATATTAAGTTGCTGGGAGGCAATTTATTAGCTGAAGCCTTTTTTGATACATTGTTTAATACTTCTTCCATTATGACCGGTCGTAGACAGTCGGATGTTACAGGATTAATTGGGCAGTATGCACATGGAAATGAACCTAGTCATCATGCCGCATATTTGTATAATTATGTCGGAGCTCCATGGAAGACTCAGGAATTGACTCGAAAGATAATGAAAGAACTCTATACTTCAAATCCTGATGGGTTATGTGGAAATGAAGATTGCGGTCAGATGTCGGCTTGGTATGTATTCAGCGCTATGGGTTTTTATCCTGTTTGTCCGGGGAACAATCAATATATTATTGGTTCTCCGATTTTTGATAAAGTAACTATTAATCTTGAAAACGGGGAGCAGTTTATTATAATTTGTAATGATCAAAATGCTGAGAATGTTTATATTAAATCAGCAAAGCTCAATGGTGAAAATTATTCTAAATCATATTTTAACTATGATGATTTTAAAAATGGGGGAACACTTGAGTTTGAGATGAGTAATATTCCCAATAAACAATGGGGAGATAAAGAAGAAAACAGACCATCCAGTTTTGTTTCTCCCTCAATCACTATTGTTCCTAATATACAATCAACGCAACGTTCCTTTATGGATAAAACAGAGATTTCCATCTCTCTCTTTTCTCCTTCAAAAATTGATAATTCCAATTTTCAATATCCAGCTCAAACAGATGTAATATATTATACCCTAGATAGTTCTGAGCCAACAGTAAATTCAATAAAATATACAAAACCAATAAATATCAATAAAACCACTTTATTAAAAGCAGTTGCATACAATCCTGCCACAGGATATAGCAAAGTTGTAGAATCCAAATTTCAACAACTTCAAATAGATAAGAGAATAATTCTTAAATCTCAGTATAGTCCTCAATATACGGGAGGTGGTGACAATGCTTTGATTGATAATTTACGTGGTGGAGATGATTTCAGATTAGGAGGATGGCAAGGGTATCAAGGTCAGGATTTTGAAGCTGTTGTTGATCTTAAATCCATTCAAGACATTAAAGAAGTCGGGATTGGTTTTTTACAGGATATTAAATCCTGGATTTGGTATCCATCTTCAGTAACAATAGAAATTTCGGAAGATAGCACTAATTTTTTTCCATATGGTACTATAGGAAATCCATATCCCACAGATGATTATACTCCGACAATCGATGAATTTATGATTAAGAAAGGGGCAAAGGCTCGATACATTAGAATAAAAGCAAAGAGCTTCGGTCAGATTCCTGATTGGCATTTAGGGGCAGGCTATAATTCCTGGATTTTTGTTGATGAAATTATCATTAATTAGTCATTCGAAAAATATATCTAATTTACTTTTTTCCAGCTGAATTTATGAAAAGACTCTTTATTGCTGCAAAAGTTTGCCTTGATCAGCCATTCCTTGAATTAATCGGAACTTTAAGAAAAGAATGCAGCTATGATGATATAGTATGGGTAAACAATAACTTACAGCACCTGACACTGCGTTTTTTGGGGGCAACTCCTGAAAGTAAGATTTTATCATTGATAAAAATGTTACAAGAGGTAACTTCTGTGTCAAAGTCATTTAAAATGGAAATAAACAAGTTGGGAGTATTTGGAAGTCGATATGCTCCGAAAGTTGTCTGGCTTGGCTTTGAAGAATTTGAGTATTATCAGAACTTATTTAAAATTGTAGAGGAGAATTTAGTACTGATAGGATTTGAACCGAATCAGGGAAATTTTGTTCCACACATTACCTTAGGAAGAATTAAAAAATTAGATAGCACGAAGCGGTTTTGGAAAACTATTGAAAAATCCGGACCTCATTCTTCTCAAGTTATCAATATTGAGGAAATTTCCTTAATTCAAAGTCATTTGACAACGCAGGGTCCGATCTATAAAACATTGCATAGTTTCAGATTGCAAGAGAGTAGTCAAGACCTTTCTCAAAGAATACAGTTTTAGGTATTATTTTTTGTAGAAATCAAAATTGGGTTTTAATGCAGAAGTTTTATTTTCTGTTTTTGACTGCTTTTTCAAGTTCCTCAAACCACAACTCTCCGTATTTTCGTATAAGTGGTTCTTTCAGAAATTGATAAACAGGAATTTTAAGTTCTTCCCCTTTTACACAAGCATCTTCACAGACAAACCAGTGGTGGTAGTTAAGAGCTTCGTAATCGGGCAATAGGTTTATTCTGATAGGGTAGAGGTGACACGAGATTGGTTTTCTGAAATCAATTTCTCCATTTAGAAAAGCTTTTTCGATAGCGCATTTTGCAATACCATTTTCATAATAAACGAAAGCGCAAGCCTCATCATCAAGTAGTGGTGTTACAAAATTACCTTCCATATCATAATCAAAAGTGCCTGCCTTTTCTACTTTAGCAACTCCTTCCTGAGTCATATATTTTTTGAATTCAGGGAAAAAATCTTCAATTTCACCCACTTCGAGAGGCTCCAGAGGAGCTCCTACATCCCCTTCTACGCAGCATAAACCCTGGCATTTTTCTAAATCACAGCAGAAATAATTATCAATCAATTCATCAGAAACAAGTACCCCATTAACAATAATCATAAAAACATATTATCAGGTTTATTAATAAAAAAGAAAGCTGACAATGTTATTGGTTTGCCAATTAACACTATCAACTTTCGAAAAAATATTTTTAAAAATTAAAGACGTTCAAGTTTTACTGTAAAATGTCTCATAATAGGAGCTTCCCAAACTATTTTAACTCCTCTGGTAATTTTCTCTCTTCTGTCATACACATTTTTTAAAGCTACAGCAATAACATCCATGTGATTATTAGTATATACACGACGAGGGATGGCAAGTCTAAGAAAATCATTTCCATTAAAACGGTTCTCTCTGGTTACGGGGTCACGGTCAGCCAAGAGATACCCAATTTCGCAGCCACGGATTCCGGCCTCAAGGTAAAGTTCGATAGTGAGCGTTTGAGCAGGGAACTCTTCTTTAGGAACATGTGTCAATAATTTTGGAGCATCAACAAAAATGGCATGTCCACCGGCAGGGCGTTGATAAGGAATCCCAAATTCATCCAGTCGTTTAGCAAGATAAGCAACTTGCTTGATACGGGTTTCCAGATTTTCAAATTCTGTATTTTCATCCAGTCCGATTGCAAGAGCATTCATATCGCGACCATTCATTCCGCCGTAGGTAACAAATCCCTCAAAAACAATTCCAAATACTTTTGCCTGATCATACCATTCTTCAATATTGGTAGCAATGAATCCCCCCATATTTACAATGGCATCTTTTTTGGCACTCATAGTCATTCCATCCGCATAGGAGAACATCTCTTTTGTAATCTCTTTAATTGTCTTATTTTCATAACCTTTTTCTCTTGTTTTGATAAAATATGCATTTTCAGCAAAACGAGCAGAATCAAAGATAACCGGTTTTTTGTATTTTTTTGCCAGTTTAGAAACTTCACGTAAATTTTCCATAGAAACCGGTTGCCCTCCGGCCGTATTATTTGTTATGGTAACAATAATAAAAGGGATTTTACTTCCAGATTCAATTAGAACTTTTTCAAGTTTTTCAGGATCAACATTTCCTTTAAAAGGAATTTCCAGTTGGGTATCTTTAGCTTCATCAATTGTGCAATCAATAGCAAATGCATGACGTGATTCAATGTGTCCTTTAGTAGTATCAAAATGAGAATTTCCCGGAATAAAATGACCTTCTTTAACAAGAACACTAAACAATACATTTTCTGCAGCTCGTCCTTGATGAGTTGGCAATACATATTTAAATCCGGTAAGATTAGTTATCATATCTTTCATTTTATAGAAAGAAGTAGCTCCGGCATAACTTTCGTCACCGGTCATCATCCCGGCCCATTGTGTATCGCTCATGGCTCCTGTTCCGGAGTCGGTGATTAAGTCAATATAGACCTGTTCTGCTTTAAGTTGAAATACATTATTACAAGCTTCTTTTAACCATTTTTCACGTTCTTTTAACGTGCTTTTATGGATAGGTTCAACCATTTTAATTTTCCATGATTCTGCAAAAGGAATTTCCATAATATTTATTTTTATTTATTATTATTTGATTGTTTCATTATATTTCTGATACATTTTGGGCAACTTCCACAAACAACTGTTAATGAATCAGCAATCATTTTTCTTTCAAGCAAACCATTAACATCATAAAAACGCCATTCCCCATCACATATTCCCATATTATAATGTCCGACATAAAGTGGTTTGCCGGTTTCACGATATACTTTATAAGTTCCATTTTCTTTTCCCTGCACATATATACCCTCAGAATTAACTTTTCCGTCAATGAAATAAGACCGCCACTGTCCTTCTCTCAGATTATTTTTCAGATTACCTTCGATATATTTCTTTTTCCCCGGGAAATAATGCACTTCACGGATTTTTTCTTTTGTCATATTTCCGTTTTCATCTATCTTGTAAAAATAAACCACTTTTGGAGTCTTGTCGCTATTCCATTCCATCACTTTTCTACCTCGCATAGTGTCGTCAGGGTCAATAGTACCTTTTTTCCCAAAATGGTTGCATGAATATGTAAATGTAAGTAATGTAAATAATAAAGAGTATAAAATAATTTTCTTCATATAGTTGTAATTTTTAAAGTCAGTAATTCTATTTTAATCTATATTAAATAAAAAAGAAATAAATAAAATTGAAGTTATTTTTTATATGGTTTGTTTAGCTCTTCCAATACTTCTTTGGTAATATCTTTTGTTGGATCGGCAACAATTAGTTGTCCTCCGTATTGATAAGTAAAGATAAAGGATGCATTTCTTCCGGAATTAATACGCTTGGCAGCACTCATTAAAGAGTCTGCAATTTGCTGTAAAGCAGCCATATGCCTGGTTTGGAGATCTGAAGATACTTTTTCATATTCTTGTTGAAGAATAGTATTTTCTTTAGTCAATTGTTCCTGAGTGTTTTGAATTTGGGCAGGCGTCAGTATATTGGCTTGGTAATTCTTTTGGAACTGGTTGTATTTGTTTTCCAAAGCCTTTTGTCGATTAGCAAAGATGGCTTCCTGCTTAGCCTGTTCAGTTTCAATATCTTTTGTTAAAATATCAACTAAATCATAATTTTCATTGATTGTATCAATGTTGATATAAACAATTTCCCCTGTTCCGGGAAGTCCAGTATAAGTTGGTTTTGGGGTAGCTTTTTCTCTTGGAAAGAAAAAGTAAAGTAAAAAAAGCACTATAATAGCAATTATCATAAATAGGTCAAGGACAATCCGAAAAATCGGAGATAGCATCCTTTTGTGACAATCTTTTTCTTTTTGAACTTGTGGAATAACTTCAATTTCCTTTTTTTCTTCAACTGAGGTCAAATTAGTCTCTTCTTCAAAAGTATTCATACTAAAAATTTAATTTATTATATATTTTTCTTATTAATTACCAACATCAGACATGTATTTGATACGCATAATTCTGATTTCTTCCAAAGAATATTCGTCTTCTCCCAGAGATTTAAGTGCCTTTTCAACAGAGTCGGTCTCGGCTTCAGAGAAGTAATCTAGAATTTCATCCTGATGATAGGGTTCAATGTATTCATCAATATAGTAACTGATATCAAGTTTTGTTCCGGAAGCTACAATATTTTCAATTTCAGTGAGAAGTTCATCCATTTCCAATCCTTTAGCAATAGAAATATCTTCAAAATTCAGTTTTCTGTCGATACTTTGGATAATATACACTTTGATAGCCGACTTTTTAACAACAGATTTTACGATAAAATCCTGAGGTCTTTCAATTTCGTTTTCAACAACATATTTTTTTATCAACTCAGCAAAAGGTCTGCCATACTTCTGAGCCTTTCCGGTTCCAACACCGCTGATATGAGTCATTTCTTCAATGTTGGTAGGATACTGAATGCACATATCTTCCAAAGAAGGGTCTTGAAAAATAATATAAGGAGGTAAGTTTTCCTTTTGAGAAATAGTCTTTCTTAAATCCTTTAGCAGAGAGAAAAGAGTTTTGTCGATGGCATCTCCTTTAGGGACAACCTCGTCCATCATGTCACTATCTTCATCAGAATCGTCGGTAACCGGTTTTGCAATATTAATAGTATAAGGGTTGCTTAAATATTTTTCCCCTTTGGGAGTAACTTTTAAAAGTCCGTAATTTTCAATATCCTTAATAATTAATCCTTCAAAAATTGCCAGTCTGATGACATTAGACCAAAACTTTTTATTAAATTCTTGTCCTTCGCCGAACTGTTTAAGTTTATTATGTTTGAATTTAATAATAGAAGTAGTTTTATCACCTGTTAATATATCGATAATGTGATCTTCCTTAAATTGTTGTTTTACAGTTTGAATAATTTCAATTGCCAGTTGAACTTGTTCGGAAGCATTCATTTTAGGCTTTGGATGATTACAGTTATCACAATTGTTACAAGTTTCTACTTCATAATTTTCTCCAAAGTAGTGAAGTAAATGTTTTCTTCTACAGCTTGTTGATTCGGCATAAGATGCTGTTTCCGCTAATAATTGTTTTACAATTTCCTGTTCAGCAACCGATTTTTTATTTGAGAATTTTTCAAGTTTATAAAGATCTTTGTAATCATAAAAAGCAATACAGAGCCCTTCTCCGTCGTCGCGGCCAGATCTGCCGGTTTCCTGATAATATCCTTCTAGGCTTTTAGGCATATCATAATGAATTACGAAGCGAACATCAGGCTTGTCAATTCCCATTCCGAACGCAATAGTGGCAACAATAATCTCTGCTTTTTCCATCAGAAATGCATCCTGATTATTTACACGTGTGGAAGAATCAAGTCCTGCATGATAGGGTAGGGCGCGGATTTTGTTTACTTGTAAAAAGCTGGCAAGTTCTTCAACTTTTTTTCTGCTTAAGCAATAAATTATTCCTGATTTTCCTGAATTACTCTTGATAAATTTTACAATTTCCTTGTCAATATTTGGAGTCTTTTCGCGAATTTCATAATAAAGATTTGGTCTGTTAAATGAAGAAATTGATATATCTGCTTTGTCCATTGCAAGGTTCTTTTGAATATCGCTCTGAACTTTTGGAGTTGCAGTTGCAGTTAAAGCAATAACTGGGACTTTCTTCCCTATTGCATCAATAATAGTTCTTATTCGTCTGTATTCAGGTCTGAAATCATGTCCCCATTCTGATATACAATGAGCTTCATCAATAGCATAAAAAGAGATATTTATATCCTGAAAAAATTCAATGTTTTCTTCTTTGGTAAGAGATTCTGGTGCAACATATAATAATTTGGTTTTTCCGGAAAGTAAGTCATCTTTCACAAGTTTGATTTCAGCTCTTGTAAGTGATGAGTTTAGAAAATGGGCAATTCCCAAATCGGTACCAAAGTTACGAATTGCGTCTACTTGATTTTTCATCAGTGCTATAAGTGGGGAAATAATTATTGCCGTCCCGTCTAACATCAAAGCAGGCAACTGATAACAAAGTGATTTTCCCCCGCCCGTTGGCATAATTACAAAACAATCTTTTCCTTTGAGTAAAGATTTTATGATTTTAAGCTGTTCCCCTTTAAAACTATTGTAGCCGAAAATGTTTTTCAGCTTTGAATATATTTCTTTATTAGTAAAATTTTCCATTAGTGATTAACGATGAATATTGCTTTAAATGATAAATGCTTTTTTTTTGTGGTTTTGTCCATCAGTAAATTGTTTAACAAAGGTATAAAAAATAGTTTGGAAAAATAAAATAATTTATGAGGATATTTAATGAAATTAAATTAACTATTTGATTATTAGATTATTAATTTTAATAAATCATATTTTTCTTCAGATAACGTGTTACATATTCATCGATCCCATTTTCTAATGAATGAAAAGATTTTCTATATCCTAGACTTTTCAATTTTTTCATTTCAGCTTGAGTATAGTATTGATATTGATTACGAATGTCTAAAGGAATGTCAATAAATTCAATAGATGGTTCTATATTCAAGGCTTTGAAAGTAGCATTTGCTAAAGATAGAAAATGACGTGCGTATCCGGTTCCTAAGTTATAGATAGAGCTTTTCCGTGGCTTTTGCAAAAACCAATATAAAACATTGACAACGTCTTTTACATAAATAAAATCACGAAGTTGTTCTCCGTCAAGGTAGGCCTGGTTGTGAGATCGAAATAATTTCATCTTGCCGGTTTCATGTATCTGATTAAAGCAATGATAAATTACAGACGCCATGCGTCCTTTATGATATTCATTAGGTCCGTAAACATTAAAAAACTTAAATCCTGCCCAATAAGGTGGCTGATTTTTCTGTTTGAGAACCCATTTATCAAATTCATTTTTTGATTTACCATATGCATTTAAGGGAACTAACTTGGGAATATTTTCTTCACTGTCACTATATCCAAATTTTCCATCGCCATATGTAGCTGCAGATGAAGCATATAAAAGTGGAATTCCATGTTTGGTAGCAAAACTCCACATTCTTTGGGAATAGGATAGATTTAAATCTTCAAAAACAGAATAGTCGCTTTCAGTGGTATCTGTTCTAGCTCCTAAATGAATAATAAAATTAATCTTTTGAATATTAATTTCGGCCCATTTGAAAAAATCTTCTCGTTGAATCTTATCGCAAAAATGTTTATTTTCCCAATTCTTTAGTTTACTTTCCTTATTAAAATCATCAACAATAATAATATTATCAATATTAAGCGAGTTTAGTTTTCCTACCATGCAACTGCCAATAAAACCGGCTGCGCCCGTAACTACAATCATGATTCAAATTTTTGGCAAAGATAATTATTTTTTATCTGTTCTGAGAAAGTGTTTTTTTTGCTTGATAATATGACATATAATTCAATAATCCATAAGATTAGAATAATATGTTCAATTAATTTAGGAAGATTGAAGAGAGAAAATGACTACTCTTTTTCGATAACTTTCGAGTTTGAAATATCAATTTTTGGCTCCTCTTTGAAATAATATTGACCAAAGAACTCTTTAACCACAATACGAAGCAACGAATAGGCAGGTACTGCCAATATCATTCCCAGAATACCTCCTATTTGCGCAGCAGCAAGAATTACGATAAAGATTTCCAATGGATGAGCTTGTACACTCTTCCCATATATAAGAGGTTGCAATAAAAAGTCGTCAAGTAATTTTGCAAATCCAAAAGCAACCATTACTTTCACTCCGGTGATAACAAGAACAGCCTGTGTTGGATTTATAGGAATCATTCCTGTAATTGAGATAATAATTCCAATAAAAAGACCGATTAGAGGTCCCACATATGGAATTATATTCAGCAGGCCACCTATTAAACCAATAATAAGAGGATTGGGAACGCCAAGAATATAGCAAATGATGGCCTCGATAGAACCCATAATAATCATTTCAAGAAGCACACCGGAAAAATATCTCACCAATTGTTTTTTAGTTGCTGACAGAATATGGTCAAAACTATCGCGATAAGCAATGGGGATTAACTTCTTAATCATTTTAAAAAAAATCTCATTGTCCTTCAAAGAGAAAAAAGTCATAAAAATGACAGAAAAAGCACCTACAAAAAGAGCTACTGCAAGATGAATTGTCCCTCCGAAAATATTCCCAACATTAAGTTGTGAGATCAGGGTTCTAATTTTATCACTAAGAATATCTCCAAGATTGTCGGAAGGTAAAAGAAAACCGATATTTTTCAAATAAGATTCCGTTTTAACTAAGCCGGCAGAAATGGTATCTGCTATTACTTCCGGATCAATGGCAGCAAGTGATTTGAATTCGGAAATCACAAGAGGGATTAAGAGATAAAAAAAGAAAGCAAATAGTCCGACAATCAGAATCAGGGCAATTGCAGCAGAAAGAGTCTGTGGGATTTTTTTCTTTTTCAGCTGGATTAAGCTAAGTAATTTAACAATAGGACTTCCAAGAACAGATAATACCAAAGCAAGGAACATATATATCACGATGTCCGAAAAATACCAACCAATAAAACATAAAAAACTAAGAAACAACAAGATGGCTACAATAGTACCATAATTATTTTCTTTCTTTTTCATTTTTTATTTTTTTTAAATTTTGATTTGTTTTTGATTTTCTTCTAAAAGATTCGCGAATATCTTTTGCATTATTAAATTCTTGTTTATAAATCAAGGCAATTCCTACTCCCTGAGAATTTTTTGTAGTAAGGTCGAGGGTAGAGTATTCATCGTTGAAATTAAAAATTTTAACTCTCCAGTTTCCTGATTCCGTAATAAGATATTCAATACTGACATCCCCAATAAAATTGGAAGCTGAATTCTCAACAGTTTTGTCATCGCTATAACCGAGGTTGGTTTCAATAACAATTCTGTCATTTAACAGAGGAATTGAAGCATTAATACCATATTCGGCAGAATGAGAATTGTCAGCACTTTTATAGATTACACCGACATCAGCATATTTAATTTGTTTTGAGATAAAATTTCCAACAATTCCTGACAACATATCAATACCGGTATTTCCAATAGTTGAAGCAAGTTGTTCGGCATTAACTTCGGAAGAAAACTTGGAAAAGAAAACTAATGAGAAAAATTGCTTGGCAACATTATGTACATTACTTGTATCAATTGCACTATACAACATACTATTGATATCATTGCTTGCATTTGGGAGCTCAAAAGAAAAACCGATATTAGGACTCATCAGGTTTCCATTAAGATTAATAAAAGCATGGACTTGTGTTCTTCGAATTCCAATATCAGGAATAATATCTGTAAGAGAAGCAGTTGTTTTATAAAGAGCCTGAGCATTAAGAGTTGAATTTTCTATGGGTCCGTTAAAAGTAACAGTTCCTCCGGAGACGATGTCGAATTTTGTATTCAAAATAACATCTTTCAGTGACATGGCAAATTTTCCTGAAAAAAGTGTTAGCATACCCGTAAGATTCAGATTAGACAAAGAATTATATTCAATTCTTAATTTTCCATCGGATCGACAAAGCAATGTCCCCCCGATAGAGGGATCCAAGTCAAGTTGAACTTCAGCATCTCGGGTAACATCGAAAATAAAGTCAAAATCAACCACCATATCAGATTCATCATTAGTTGGTTTAAGACTATTAACAGGATTAGATAGGTCAACTTTAAACCTTATTCCTTCAGTTTCATAGACTTTATCCGAGAAAGTGACGGGTAAATAAAGTTTACTTCCGGCAAGTGTTTTTAAATTATTTCCTTTAAAGTACAAAATTTTCTCATCTCCAACAATTGTAACTTTTCCTTTTACAAAACCCACTCCATAAAAATAAGTATCAGGTTGTTTAACAGTATTTAAAGCCAATATTTTATCTGTTTCCACTGTCAAATCAATTTTAAAATCCTTAAAATTATGGTGATAGACATGACCATTGAGGATTGCTTTGTTATTTGCAATATCTGAAAGAGTAATATTTTTAAACTCAAAACCCTTATTATTAAATTCAATAGTCTGATTTTGGATTTTGTAAACTGTATTAAGCTGCGCAATGCCCAGTAATCCATTGATTACCTTTACTTTTCCGTTAAAAAAGGTAGAATCGGGTTTGGCAATGAAAGTAAGCTCACCTGAAGCGTTTCCAGAGACAATCTGGCTAAAAGACTCAAGAAAAGGAGATAAAAAGCCGACGCGTAAAGTGTCAATATTTGCTTTAACTTCAAGAGAGGGAATATTGGAATTATATACTCCGCTTAGATTTGCAAGCTTAATTTTCTCATCATTATAATTTTTCAAGGTATAATTATCAATGATAGACGAATTTATATTAATATCTCTGTGAAAAATACCACCGCCAAATCCCAAAAGACTTCCTTGAGGTGCAGCAGCAGCTAGAAAAAGGTTCCCAAAAAGGGCATCATTAAAAACAAATCTGTCGACAAGGAGTTTGCCGGTAAACAATCGGGCATTATTCCAAGATGATACCTTAATTTTTGCAGAAATATCTCCGCCGAATTTCATATTTAAATTTGAAGCAAAAGTATTGATTTGGGATAAATCGACATTTTTAATATCTATATTAAGATTATCATTTCCTGAAAAAGAAAAAACCCCATTGACATTTATTTGGCTTCGATCAGATTTAAGAGTAACATTATCAAAGACTAAATCATTATTTTGAAGATGAATAAGATGATTTTCATTAAAAGTCCATTTGCGAGAGTTTACATAGAGACTGGAATTAATAAATTTTGCCAGAATATTATTTTTGTCAAGGGCATTGACATAGCCGCTAAGTCGAGATTCATCTTTAGAAATAGAAGCCGGATTATTCCATGTTAGATCATAATTGATAATATTTTTAAAAATAGTTGAATGAAAGCCTATATTACTGAAAACTATATCATTTTTCTTTTGTGGGAGAATCACATCTTTGCAATTAAGCATCAAAATAAATGTGCTGTCGGAGTCTGCATGACCATCAGCAACAAAATTTTCTACTTTCACTTTTTCTTTAATGCTGAAATGTTCTATATTAATGTTCAGACTATCATTATGTTGTTTTGAATTTATATGAACATTAACTGTAGATAATGGAGCTACTCTCATTCCCGGATAAAAAAGGGCAAGAATCTCTCTCGTACGGAAAGTTTGAACGAAAAAATTAAAATAATACTCCTTATCATCCTTTATCTTAGTACTTTTTTTCAAAGTGATATTTTTTTCAGGCAGTAAATTAGGGAAATAACGGTATCCTACTTCTGCAAGAGAGTCAAACAAACTATTTAGTTCATAATTTGTAGTCATAGTAGCATTTACAAAATTAGACTTCAGTATAAACTTATGAAGTCCGGAAGCAGTATTAATTGCTGTCAGTCTTATTCTCTCCCCCTTAACAGAGGCGCTATCCTGCCTATAATTCAGTCCGTCCACACCGACATATCCGTTTAGTCCCTCAAATCTGTCTCCGCTTATATTGAGTTCAAGGGATTCGAATGACAGTTCAATATTAGGATGTTTTTTCACATAGAGGAAAAATTTATCAAAATTTTGCGATGAGGAAGTGTCAATTTTTCCGACATATTTTAGCATTTTCCCAGGAGCAAATCTGTCAAGAGAAATAAAGCTTTTAAAATTGGGAATTGTCCGGTTCAGATCAATCAGACCGGTAAAATTAAAACTAAAGTTGGTATCTAAAGAGCTTATTTTTCCATCATATTTTTTATCCCCGTACAAACCTGCAAAAGTGATATTTTTAATCGGATAGCCATAAAAATCGAAACGACCGGCATCTCCTTCGAGGTGAGCTTTAATTGACTTGGAGAAATTATTACTGTATTTTGGAGATTCAGCAGTTCCACTAATTTTTGAATTGAGAGAGACTATGCCCAAATATTTCTGATTGGGCAATATTTTTCCAAGGTTAAAATTTTGGGAAGCAAAGCGACCTTCATAGGTTAGATTTCCTGCATCATCATCCACAACAAGATTAGCAAAAAGGTCTCCGGCATCTGAATAAAGGTTTACTTGTGTTTCAAATTTCGTTAATTCACCAAAGAAATAGCCATTCACTTTTATAGCTCCTGCATTAGCAAATTGTTTGGGTATAGAAATAGTATCTCCTCCGGGAAGTGTAAAGAGTAGCAAATCAGAAATATTAAGTCGGGCATCTAATAAATTCAGATTAAAATTGAGATTTTCTTCTTCAGCAGCATTGCCAATCACAAGATCACCGGCTAAAGAAGTAGAATTTCCGTAATGTACAACAAACTCATCAATACTGAGTTTGTTGACAGGTCCTTTAACAAGTCCCGTTAAAACAAAAGTTTCATCCATTCCTTTCAAAGAAGGGGCAAAACAAGCTATATCTTTCATGCTCAGAGAAGATGGTCGAACAACGGCGTCAAACATTACACTATCTACAAATTCTGAATAACTGCTCCAGTCGTAATAGTTAAATGTCAAATCCAAAAAAGCACTACTATATGGAGTTACAAAATGACCGTCTTCACAAATCAAATTTTTATTATTAATTCTAAAATTTCCTTTACCGGCAAGTAACTTAAAGCCGGTATATTGATCAAAACAGATATCGGAAATTCGAAAAGAAATATCGTCACTGTTAATAGTAAAATCAGTAGAATGAAAATCAATATTTTTAATTTCGAAATAACTGTAATCCATTTCATCAATTCCCCCATTGTAAACGCGTGAGCTATCGTTAACATAAAGAAATCTGCTATTAGTCATCTCTAAGCGATCTGCACGGAGGATAAACCCCTTTTTTGGTTTATCCGATTTGAATTTTTCAGCCCACAGTGCAATATTAACAGATTCATCTCCAACATACTTGCGAACAATCACATCTGCATCATCAAATCGAAGACTCCCAAAAGCTATAGAAATTGGAGATTTCTTAAAGTATTTAATTCGGGTCTTGGCATAGTTTACCCTAATCATATCATTATCTCTGTAGTCTTTAATATGAAAATCCCTGACAACAAGTTTTAGAGTAGGAGTTAAATAAATGCTTCCGATAGAAATTTCAGATCCCCATTTTTGTGTAATATAAGAAGTAACTTTATCAACTACAGCATTTTGGAATTTTGGAATAAAAAACAGACCAACCAATATCAAATCAAGGGCAATGAGAACCCCCAGCACCCACAGTAGCACAATGGCAATTTTTTTTGTAATTTTGCGTCCCAAAATTGTATTATTATGTCTGTTTATATACTCGGTATAGAATCATCATGTGATGATACTGCTGCTTCCGTTCTTTCCGACACCACCATTTTATCAAACGTAATTGCAAGTCAAAAAGTACACTCTGAGTTTGGTGGCGTAGTTCCCGAATTAGCATCTCGTGCCCATCAGCAGAATATCATCCCGGTAATTGATACTGCACTTAAACATGCAAAAATAAACAAAAATCAATTATCTGCTATTGCATATACAAATGGACCTGGATTATTAGGTTCTTTACTTGTAGGAAGTTCTTTTGCAAAAGCGATGGCATACAGTTTGGAGATTCCGATTATTGAAGTTGATCACTTGCAGGCACATGTATTGGCAAATTTTCTGAGCAAGCCGGGAGAAAAAAAGAAGGTTCCTGAATTTCCGTTTCTTTGTTTGACTGTATCAGGAGGGCACACCCAACTATTAAAAGTAAACGACTATTTTGAAATGGAATACTTAGGTGGAACCATTGACGATGCTGCAGGCGAAGCCTTTGACAAAGCAGCAAAGATTTTAGGACTTTCATATCCGGGAGGCCCTATTATCGATAAACTGGCAAAAGAAGGGAATTCAAAAAAGTTTCACTTTTCTATTGCAAATCTTCCTGATTACAATTTTAGTTTCAGCGGACTAAAAACATCATTTTTATATTTTATTAGAGACAATCTTAAAACAAATTCAAACTTTATTCAAGAAAATCTTGCTGATTTGGCTGCATCCATTCAATATGCAATAATTAAATCTCTAACCAATAAAATGGCAGCAGTGATTAAAAATTATTCCTGCCGAGATATTGTCTTGGCAGGAGGAGTTTCGGCAAATTCAGGCTTGAGAGAAGCAATGCAACTTTTGGCCAAAAATGAAAAGCGGAATCTGTACTTACCTTCCATAGATTTGACGACAGACAATGCTGCTATGATTGCAGTGTGTGGGTATTATAAATTTATGAATGGAAATTTTTCAACTTTAAATGCTACACCTTATTCGTCAGTGCAGCAGCACCAAGAATAGCCGCTTCGTTCTCTTTTAATTTAGAAACCAATATTTGAGTTTTCCCTTTATAAATAGAAAGCAGATTTTCATCGAAAGATTTTCTGATCGGGTCCAGCAAAATATTTCCAGCCTTTAAAGGACCTCCCATCAGGAAGATGGCTTCCGGAGAAGTATAAGCAACTGAGTTTGCCAAAGCAAGTCCCAGAATTTCACCCGTTTTTGCAAGTACTTGATTTGCGAGCTGGTTCCCATTCATTGCAGCTTTTGTAATAGCTTTAAAACCATAATCATGACTAATGACATCTTCTAATCCCGTATGATCATCAATATTTTTCATCATTTCGATGCAAGTTTTGCGAATACCTCTTGCCGAAGTATATTGTTCAAGGCAACCTTTTCTTCCACAATTACAAGGTCTTCCTTCAGGGAAAATAATGGTATGACCTATTTCTCCGGCATTTCCGTCATGACCGTAAACCAGCTTTCCGTCGACAACTATACCGCTTCCAACTCCAGTCCCAATAGTAAACATGATAAAATTTTTCATTTTTTTTGCTCCACCGTAAATCATTTCACCGTAAGCAGCAGCATTTGCATCATTTGTAACTATTACTTCAACAGGAATAGATTTTTGGATTAATTTCTTCAAATCTATTTTTCCTTTAAAATTAAGATTAACAGCATTCTCAACACAGCCGGTATAATAATTACCATTAGGAACACCGACGCCGATTCCGGTAATTTCAGAGATATTATTCTTCGAAATTAAGAGGTGTATATTATTTATCAACGCATCAACATATAAATTTACATCCATAAATAAAGCTGTCTTCATTCTCAGCATCTCCAAACAAAGTCCCTCACTGTCAACCAATCCGATGTCAGTATTGGTTCCGCCGATATCAACTCCAATAGAATATAATTTTTTCATTTTGAAATAGTTAAATAATTAACGGCAATTAATTTATCATAAACAGTCCCTTCATCACGTAGATAGATTAATACAGTATAATCGTTTTTGGTTTCCCAATGACTTCCTTCAATATATGTTTCATCAATAATATTAGTTCCGTTTTTCACGAATACATATTGATAATTATAATAGCCTTGTTTAAGAAAGAGTGATGCTTCCCAATAGTTTGACGTTGGGTTATAAACAAGTTTTGCCTTAGGATTGATTTGCCAGTCAGTGAGTTCCCCATAGACGTATACATCTCCGTCTTTTATCTGAAAATCAGAGCGCAGGGCAAAATGAGTGAATACATAATCTTCGGTATTTTCTCCGGGAAAATCTTCATTTTTATAATAGCATCTTCCTTTAAGAGTAGTATTTGTCTCATAGGCTCCGAAAGGTCTTGCCAAATCTTCCACAATATAGGCATTGTTAGTATGATTCAGAAATCTGACAGATACTATTCTGTTTCCGTTATACCGCAAACTTTTAATGTCAAAAGTTCTGAATTCAGAACCTCCTGTAAACACATTTTCATTATTGTCATATCAAAAACTGTATTCCCCGGGTTTCCCCGAGCGGTATTTTAGACCGATAATAGCATTATCCCAGCGTCCATTCTGCATAATAGTTGCATTCAGGTATAGACCGGGATTTCTTATGATATAATTGCCTGCATAGACTACAAAATCGACCTCCTGTTTTGTAAACATATTATTTACATCAGTAGCATCGCTCACAATTCCGTTAACAGAAGCAGGGGAAGACTCCATAATCATAAGTCTTCGGGTTAAAATAGGATTGTCATGGTTATCATCATAAACAAATAAAATATAATTGCCCGATTTTGTAATATTTATGTGGTCGTTTGGAAATAGAAGTTCATAATGAATATAATGTTGAATTGTGTTAAATGAATAGGAATAATCTGTTATTTCGTCCTCCATAAAACCATCCAAATACTCTAATTGATTAAGATTAGATATTTTCCAGTCATGAGTACAATGAATCAGAGTATATTTTAAATAACGGCTTTCCGTTTCTAAATCATCAAATACAAGCTTTAATTTATCCTCTCCGTTCAACTTAATAATAGGCTGACCGAAATCATATCCATCGAGGCATAATTTAACACTTTCGATTCCACTAACATAAACTTTATTATCCAATGCAATATTCTCGAATTGCTGAGAAAAGCCGGAAGTTAGGATGCTTATAAACAAAACAATTGTCCAAATATTTTTCATAAAAAATTGGATATTAAGTTATTAACTCGAAAAAATCTTCCGCAAATTAAAATGGGAAGGGAAAAACTATAACAACTGCAAATTTAATAAAAAACCAATACAAATATCTCGTTTATTTATCAACAAAAAATGTATTTTTGCAACTTAAAGAAAAAAGCATGAAAGTTAGCAGTAGGAAAGTTCATATTCAGGCGTCTGACCAAAAAATATTCACTTTATTAGACAATTTTAACAATTTTGGAAGATTTTTACCAGAACAGATTCAGCATTGGGAATCAACAGAGGAGTGGTGTAAATTTACTATTCAAGGGTTGTTGACCATGACTCTTTCAATACTTGAAAAACATGAATTTTCAAAAATTATCTATCAGGCTGACAATGACAAAAACATTCAAGTTAACATTATTATAAATATTAATGGAAAAGAGGAGCAAAGTGATATTTTAGTAGAGGCAACAGTAGATGTTCCCGTTTTTTTATCGGCAATGCTCAATAAACCTATGCAAAACTTCGTTGATTTGATGGCTGAAAAGATCAAAAATGAAGCAGAAAAAGAAGTAATATGAAATTAAGTATTAGAACAGAAGGGCTTGTTAAAAAGTATAAAAACCGTGTAGTGGTTGACAACGCCTCTTTTAATGTTGAACAAGGGGAAATTGTGGGTTTACTTGGTCCTAACGGGGCAGGAAAGACTACTTCATTTTATATGATTGTGGGATTAATTAAACCATTTTCAGGAGAAATTTTTCTAAATGAAGAAAATATTACTAAATTGCCTATGTATCAAAGAGCGAAGATGGGGATTGCCTATTTGCCCCAAGAAGCTTCGGTATTTCGTAATTTGAGTGTTGAAGATAATATTAGGGCAGTTCTTGAATTTACTGAATTGAGCAAATCAGAACAGAAAGAAAAGCTGGAAAGCTTAATTGCTGAATTTAACATACAGAAAGTTAGGAAAAACATGGGAAATAATCTTTCCGGTGGCGAACGCCGTAGAACAGAAATTGCCCGTTGTCTGGCTTCTAATCCAAAGTTCATTTTATTGGATGAGCCGTTTGCAGGGGTTGATCCTATTGCTGTTGAAGATATTCAAAATATTGTAGCTACCTTAAAAAATAAAAATATAGGAATTCTTATTACCGACCATAATGTACATGAAACACTTTCAATAACAGATCGATCCTATCTTCTTTATGAAGGAAGAATCTTGAAATCTGGCACTTCAGAAGAACTCGCAGCTGATGAGTATGTTAAGAAAGTATATTTAGGAAGAAATTTTGAATTAAGGAAACCATAATATAATAGTTTAGCTACTTTATAATAAATAAAAAAACATAGAAATATTTTTGTATATTTGCGGGCTCAAAAAATAAAACTCTTTAAGAAAAATAAATTATTAATATTCAAATAGATAAAAAATGCGTAACAAAGGTTTGATTCTTTTTTTTACAATACTCATTGCATTAGTTTGCGTGTATTGCTT
>Ga0209099_1000589_pt1 | contig 42752 bp, 31 predicted proteins | sample AD_JPNHW2_MetaG_FD_184430 | JGI IMG/M metagenome (GOLD analysis project Ga0209099, IMG submission 184430) | Active sludge microbial communities of municipal wastewater-treating anaerobic digesters from Japan - AD_JPNHW2_MetaG (SPAdes) (version 2) | ecosystem: Engineered > Bioreactor > Anaerobic...
ATAGGATGCGTAACCCCATTGAGCGGGTTCGCCTTCAAGAAGCACTTTTTTTAGAGCATCTTTTTCTCTGAAGATTTCATCAGGATATTCATTATCAGAGTTCCTTGATGCCTGCTTAGTAACGTCGGCCAGCTTCTTATATGCTTCAAGCAGCCCTGGCTCACCGGCAATTTCTTTCAGGTAGTTTATTGCTTGTATTATCGCAGTCATTTGCATAGCATTTATTTTTTATCGATTATTATTTATCGGATTGATTTTCACATTACTGATGTTTATAGGTTGTTGCTTCTCAATGAATTTGTGTTTTATTTCACCTGTAGAAGTGTCAAACTGGATCTTTCTTCCAAGATTACCTCCAACACTTTGACTCACAACCTGAATCCTCATCTCCTTAAGCATATCCATTGCAACTGCAATATTCCTGTCTCCAATCATAAACTGCGCCGTGGTAGCTTCAATAATATTTCCCCCTCCAAATACTTTTGCAATAAGATTGTTCTGAGAACTACCCAATGCCTGCATTTTCTCCAGCAATTTTTCAATTGCAATATTCCCGAATTTTGGTGAAGCAAGACCCTGTCCATTCCAGAAAGGCAGCATATAATGATTTATTCCCCCAAACTGCAGATGGGTATCAAAAAGACAAACTGCAACACATGACCCCAGGATAGTATTTACAATAACCGGTTCCCTGCTTGCATAAAGGGTGGAAGGGTATAAAAAATGGGTGGAAGGTTCGTTCATCTTGGTCAGAGTTAAAATATCTGGTTATCTTCAAAAAACATCTCGTTACCATTGAGCGATGATGTGAAGGAGTCTTCATCCTCTGCTGCTTCAGGTATAAATATTGTAAACACGGTACCATTTTCCTTGTCACTTTCAAAGTCAATACTACCACCCAAAAGATCAAGCAGTGCCTTGATTATTGATAAACCAAGTCCATGGCCCCTGTTTAAAGAGGTAATGCTTGAATCAGCTCTTTTAAATCTGTCAAAGATCTCCTTTTTAAACTCATCAGATATTTCAACACCCTGATCAAGCACAGAGATTGATAAACCCTGGTTCTCTGTCCATATCCTGATGGTAATAGTCCCCTCGTCGTAGCTGAATTTTACAGCATTGGAGATAAGATTCGAAAGAATAAGCTTGAGCTTTTCAGGATCAGTCTTATAGTAAAAGATATTCTCTTCACCTGTTGGTATCTCGAACCTTAGGTCAAAGACAATCTTCTTCTTCTGAGCTTCAATCCTGAATGAGTCCGTGACGCTTTTCACCAGGTTCTGTATATCCACCTTGCCAATTTCGGGATATACCTCTCCAGCCTCAATTTTAGCAGCTGCAAAAATATTTTTCAGCTGAAAGTCAAGCGAAAAGGCCTCTGTATGTATCAGGGCAACCATGGTGAAGACTTTCTTCCAGTTCTCCTTGTTTACACTGAGAATACTCTTTGAAAGTCCAAGTATTGATGCAAACGGGTTTACAATTTCGTTTGTAATGTTTGAAATAAAATGACTCTTAAGTGCCTCCGACTCTTCAAGTTTCTTATTTACGCTTTTAAGTTTCTCATTGAGACTCTTGAGCTCGTCAAGCGCCCTCTTGTTCTCCATCATTCTAATACGGAGTTCATCAATGAGTTCCTGATCAGTTAGTTTGTTCATATTTACCAGCTTTGAGTAAATTTAATGATTGCTCTCTTTATTATTAAACAGTTTTCCTAATTAATTCTCTAAATCTTACGGAAGATTGTTGGTTTAATCTGCTGTAAAGGTACCTTCATGTTTGTTATCGATTCTGAGTGGCCCAGAAAGAAGTAGCCGTCAGTCTTTAATTTGCCGGCCAGCTTGCAGATAACATCCTGCTGCGTCTGGCGGTCAAAATAAATAAGTACGTTGCGACAGAAAACGATATCAAATTCCTTTTCAACGACATAATATTGATCCATGAGATTAAGCCTGTGGAAAGTAACTTTAGATCTGATCTCGGGTACAAGCCTGACAGTTCTGCTGGCAGGATCCTTGCTTTTCAAAAAGTACTTCTTCTTCAGGTGTAATGGTATCATACTTATCCTGTCCTCCGGATAGATTGCCGTCGCAGCTTTCTGAAGAATTCGCAGTGATATATCTGTTGCATAAATCTCAAAGTCGAAGTCGGGATGACTTTCAAGAAACTCCTTCATCACAATTGCCAGGGTATATGGTTCTTCACCGCTTGAGCAACCGGCACTCCAGATCCGGATGGTCCTTCTTGCATTTTTGGTGGTGCATATATCCGGTAATACTGTCTCCGAAAGAAAATCAAAATGAGACGACTCCCTGAAAAAGTCGGTCTTGTTGGTTGTGATCAGATCAATCATTTTGATGATCTCCTCTTCCTGACCTTCTTTGCTGAATACGAAGTCTATATACTCTTTGAACGATGACATTTTCAGGTCAACAACTCTCTTCTGAAGTCTACCCTGGAGCATGATCTTTTTTGGATAAGGCATTTTTATCCCCAGCTCCTCATATACAAAGCTGCTTAGCCGACTAAAATCCTCATCGGTCATCTTATACCTGAATACTCCGCTTAAAAGAGGTTCCATAGACCTTACCTGGTTAGTTTTGATATTTGCATTCTGTGCATCTTTTAATTCGGTCACCTTGTTTCAGAATATTTTGTTTACCACTCTGGTTACTCTTCATGATATATTACTCATCCCCCCTGATTTCGCCTCCATGACTTGCCACCTGCTCTTTAAAATCAATAACCTCATCTGTTGAGAATATTTTATTGATATCAAGTATCATAATAAACTTATCGTCGGTTCTGTACATGCCCTCGATAAAACCGGAGCTGTATCTTGTTCCAATGGTCGGAGTAGGGGCAATCTCTTCATTTTTGAGTTCCAGAACCTCCTTAACGGCATCAACAAGTGTTCCCAGCAGAACCTCTTCTCCGTTGAGGTCAATGCTCAGAACAATTATGCTTGTGTCAACAGTTGCTTCTTTTTCTGGCAGCCCGAATTTGATCCTCAGGTCAATCACCGGCAATACCGCACCTCTCAGGTTAATTACTCCCTTCATATAGTCCGGAGTTTTAGGTATCCTGGTTATCTGGCTTAACTCAAGGATGTTGATTACCTTCGAGACATTTATTGCAAACACCTCCTCACTCAATCTGAATGAGAGATAGGTTTCAATTCCCCGGTTTTTATCTGTACTCATCCTCTGTGTTTATTAAATAAAAAATCAGAATTTATCATAGTTTGAGTCAAGATTGTCTCTTCCCATATTAATATTCACCCCTTTATAGGTATTTGCACCTTGACGGGGTGTTTTGCCTGTCTCATTTGCTGTAGCTGCATTTTTAGCAACCTGTCCGCGGCCAAACAATGATTTGGACTTAGTTTCCAGGCTATTTTCGAGCTTGAAGTAAGAGATCATATCCATAAGCTGTTGTGCCTGTCCGGCAAGTTCTTCAGAGCTTGTTGCCATCTGTTCTGATGCAGCCGCATTTTGCTGTGTTACCTGGTTAAGTTGCTGAATCGCATTATTAACCTGTTCGGCACCGCTGTTCTGTTCAATGCTTGCTGCCGCAATCTCCTGAACCAGTTTTGCTGTCTTGCTTATTTCAGGTGCCAGTGACGACATCATTTTACCTGCTTCTTCTGTGGTAATAACACTTGTTTTTGTAAGAGCATCTATCTCCACAGCTGCTGCATGGCTTCTCTCAGCAAGCTTTCTCACTTCAGCAGCAACAACTGCAAACCCTTTTCCATGTTCGCCTGCCCTTGCAGCCTCAACAGCAGCATTGAGTGCAAGAATGTTGGTCTGACGGGCTATCTCCCCGATTATTGAAACCTTATCTGCAATCTCCTGCATGAATTTCAGAGTCTTTTCAGCTGCTTCGTTAACCCTGTCTATCCCATTTGCAGCTGTAATTGCTATTTTTTCGGTTTGCCTGGCGTTATCTGTATTCTGTTGAATGTTGGCGGCCATCTCCTCAATGGATGATGATACCTCTTCAGCCGAAGAGGCCTGTTCAGAGGCACCCTGACTAAGAGTCTGGGATGTGGTGCTCATCTGTTCGCTGGAAGTAAGTATATTATTTGCTGCAGTCTGGAACTCCGAAATAATGTTTGCAGTCGATTTTACCATTTCTATAAGCGACTGAATGAGCTCATCGTTCTCATTTCTTTTCTTCAATTCAACAGTCAGATCTCCTTTGGCTACCAGCTTCGATTTCTCAATAATCTGATTCTGAGATTCAATTAGCAGGTTAAGGCTCTCTTTAATATCATTAAAGTCGCCATTGTAGGTCTCAGTGATAATTTCCGGTATGTCTCCCCTGGATATACGGCCTATATAATCGGCTGAAACTTTCAGTGGTACTGTTATAGCATCAAGAGTTTCGTTGATCCCTTCCGGAATTTCCCTGAATTCGAAGTTAATCTTCCCGGCATCAGCCCTGGCAGTCAGCTTGCCCTTTGCAATATTGCCAACCAGAAGTCTGATTTCATTTACAATTGATTTGATTATCTTACCTATATCCGAAGCGATCCAGAAGGCAACAACAGACATCAATAAGGCACCCAGCAGGCCAATGATCAGAATGAACAGGACCAGTGTCCGAGCCTGGGCTGACACCTCTCTCATAGGTATTTCAACCATAACGGACCACGGTGCGGAGGATTCTCCTATAGTAACAGGAGTAAAACACCTTAATACCTCTTTCCCGGTTTTGGACGAGATTTCGGTATGATAATAGACCTGGCCCTCTGTAACAGCTTTCCTGATCTGATCAAAATCCCTGGTTACTATTGTTGATAGATTCCTGCCTCTTAAGCTATTATCGGGATGAGCAGCTATCTGCAGTTTATTCGATATTATCACTGCAAATCCGGAATTGTAGATTTTTTCTCCTGCGATGATTTCTTTCAACGATTCAAGGCTGATATCGATACCTATTGCACCTACAAACTGGTTATTTGTTATAAATGGTCTTGCGATAGTTGTTTCATATACAGAGTCAGCCGAATTTCCTGTATAGCTGTATTTGTACGGTTCAAGTATGGTTAGCTTGCCTGTCTCTTTTGGCAACCTGTAATAATCTTCCTGATAATCGGCCAACTCACTTTTCTCGAGATCAAGCTCACTACCGTTTCTGAAATATGTTAAACCATACATCCCTGCACATTTATTATACATCGGATCATTACGGAAATCTTCATCTTTTCTGTCAAAGGTGTTTGATTCCCACATATGCCATATTGCCAGGTAATTTTTATTGTTTTTCAGAGCCTCATTAATAATCCTGTTACCGTCATCACGGTTAGGAGAGTCTCCAACCCGTAATGCCATAAGGGAATTCTTCAGTATAGCTGTTCCTTCCACTGCCTGGTTCAGATAAAGTGTAACCTCTGATGCAACACCCTTTGACTTAGAGACTGCAAGTTCAATCCCGCTCTTTTTGGCATTTCTGGAGGTGGAAATGCCTATTATAAGCAGTATAGCTGCAGCAATTACGAAGAATGATCCAAATACCAGCAAAATCATGCGGGTGGCAAGCTTGATCTTTAGTTTAGGCAGATTTTTCATATATCACAATTTTTTCTTTACCCTTCAAATAAATAATAACAAATCAGTTCTAAATACTGGCCACGAGACTTACAGGGCTTTAGAGGCCCTGAAGTCGACTGCAGCTGGTTTTATATGGTTAGGTTTTTGCTTCCTTAAATATTAACCCGTCTCTGATTTGTTATTGTAAAATTCCTTTGTCTTACACTATAAATAATTGTAATAGTATATTTTACATTTCTTCACATTAAAAGAGCCAAAATATCTTTTTAAAATTTTTCATAGTCTGAGTCAAGATTGTCTCTTCCCATATTGATATTCACACCTTTATAGGCATTTATGTTCTGCTGTGTATATTTTTTTGGTTCTTTTGTGGTTACGGGTGCTGCATTTGCGGCAATCTGGCCCCTGCCGAATGATGTTTTGAATCTTGTATCCATATCGGTCTCCAGCTTGAAGAAGGATATCATCTCCATAAGCTGCTGTGCCTGTCCGGCGAGTTCTTCAGAGCTTGTAGCCATCTCTTCTGAGGCTGCAGCGTTCTGCTGTGTGATCTGGTTAAGCTGCTGAATTGCATTATTAACCTGGTCGGCACCGCTGTTCTGTTCCATACTGGCAGCAGTGATCTCCTGAACCAGCTTGGCTGTCTTTTCAATTCCTGGTGCAAGGGCAGCCAGAAGCTTTGAAGCATCTTCGGTAGCTCTTACACTATTCTTTGTCAGAGAGTCAATCTCAACGGCAGATACCTGGCTTCTTTCAGCAAGCTTTCTTACTTCGGCGGCCACAACAGCAAAGCCTTTACCATGTTCACCGGCACGTGCTGCTTCAACTGCAGCATTAAGTGCAAGTATGTTTGTCTGACGGGCTATCTCACCAATGATTGATACCTTATCGGCAATTTCCTGCATGAATCTCAGAGTCTGCTCTGATGCCGTGCTTACCTTCTTAAGGTCTTCGGCTGCCTGCAGTGAAATCTTTTCGGTCTGTTGCGCATTTTCTGTGTTCTGCTGAATATTTGCAGCCATCTCCTCCATGGATGAAGATACCTCTTCTGCCGATGAAGCTTGTTCAGAAGCGCCCTGGCTCATTGACTGAGAAGTAGAACTCATCTGCTGACTGGAGTTTGAGATGTTATTTGCAGCCATCTGGAACTCAGAGAGGATGTTTGCCGTTGATTTTACCATTTCTGACAGAGACATCATCATATCATCCTTGTCTGAACGTTTCTTAAGGTTAATTGTCATATCACCATCAGCAATAAGTTTCGCTTTGGCAGTGATATCATTCATTGTATCAATTAACAGGTTGAGATTGTCAAAAACAAGCTTGAAGTCTCCGTAATATGTTTGGGTGACTTTCTCAGGTATATCACCAATAGATATTCTTGAGATGTATTCCGATGTTACACTCAGAGGGTTAATAATAGCATCGAGTGTATTATTATATCCTACGGTGATGTCGCGGAATTCAGTCTGCGTCTCCATAACATCTGCCCTGGTCCTTAACTTACCCTCAAGGATCCCTGTAACAACATCATTTATCTGTTTGTTAATAGACTTTATGGAGTTGTCAACTGTCTTTGGCTCTTTAAACGCAGAGTAAATTGATACTGCATAGCCAACTAAAATGAGCACAATAAGCAGTGTAAAAGAAAATTTTGCTGAATTTTGTGCAGTGCGATAGTTGTTGTCAGACTCTGTTTTACAGAAATTTACAAGCTCCTCCAGCTTTTTGAAGGCATCAAGCGAAAGATCCTTCATTTCTGTTGCTGATGAGGTTGCTTCTTCAATCATCATTGAAACCTGCATGTCGTCAGTGCCCAGACCGGCTCCAAGAAGCTGATCTATCTGTTTTCCCATATCAACAGCTTCTCCGATAGAGGTGAGCATCTTCTTATGCAAAACAAGAAAATCGTCCCACAGCTTTTGTTCATCGGCCCCCTTTTCCATTTTGCCATATGTGTCAAGCTCCCCTACAATAGAGGCTTTTGATTTGTCTATTGCAAGATAAATTGGCTGTCTTATCTCATTTGTCATAAATGCGGGAATGAGAAGTTCCCTTAAACCTGTCATTATTTTCTGATAGTCAGATTGAGCAGCCTGAAGGCTTGTTACAGCAGCCATATTAATCTGCATATCGTGTTTATAAGACTTATTTATCTTGCTTTGTACTATTAATCCAGTGGCCCCGATAAATAAGATGATAAAAGACAAGATACCAAAGGCAATCATTAGCCTGGTCTTGATTTTTAATTGTTTGATCATGTTAATTCCTCCTGAAATTGGGTTATTCGTTGAATATAGTAGGTCAATCTTTTTTATTGATTATATATTGAAAATTAAAATTTGTCAAAGTTTGCATCGAGGTCGTCCTTACCCATGTTTAGGTTTATTCCCCTCTGCAAATTATATGGTTCTTTCATTTTCACCTTTGGTTTTTCTTCAAAGTTGTAGGTGCTTTTTTTCGTTGTGACATTTCTTTCAGCTCCTGCACCGGTTCTTCTTATATCATTTGTTGTCTCCAGCTTGAAGTAAGAGATCATTTCAATCAGCTGCTGAGCCTGGCCTGCAAGTTCTTCTGAGCTGGTAGCCATTTCTTCAGCTGCTGCTGCATTTTGTTGAGTAACATGATTTAGCTGCTGTATGGCGTTATTTACCTGCTCTGCACCTGAGTTCTGCTCGTCGCTTGCAGCGGCAATTTCCTGTACAAGCCTGGCGGTTTTGTTAATGTCCGGTGCAATGGTGGCAAGCAGATTCCCGGAATCTTCAGTAGCCCTTACACTATTCTTTGTCAGGTTCTCTATTTCCACTGCAGCAACCTGGCTTCTTTCGGCAAGTTTACGCACTTCAGCGGCCACCACGGCAAAGCCTTTACCGTGCTCACCGGCCCTGGCAGCTTCAACAGCTGCGTTAAGAGCCAGGATGTTTGTCTGCCGCGCAATCTCACCTATGATTGATACCTTATCAGCAATTTCACGCATATATTTTAAGGTAGCATCGGCAGCATCATTTACTTTGAGAATCTCCTCAGAGGCTGACAGTGCAATCTTTTCAGTGGTTCTGGCATTTTCATTGTTCTGCTGAATATTGGCAGCCATCTCTTCCATGGATGAAGATACCTCCTCGGCAGAGGATGCCTGTTCGGAAGCACCCTGGCTGAGCGTCTGCGAGGTCGAACTCATCTGCTGGCTCGAAGCGGAGATGTTGTTGGCTGCAGTCTGAAACTCTGAAATTATTGAAGCAGTTGATTTAACCATCGTCGTCAGTGACTCCATAAGCTCATCTTTTTCGGAGCGCTTCTTAAGATCAACAGTAAGGTTACCTGCAGCAACAAGCTTTGCCTTTTCAATTATCTCATTAAGAGCTGTAATGGTTATGTTGAGATTACTAATAATTGTATTTATGTCTCCTTTGTACTTTTCTGTAATAACCGGAGGCATATCGCCAATGGAGATTTTTGTAAGATATTCTGAGGTCAGCATAAGCGGTGCAGCAAATGCATCCACAACACTATTAAAACCGATAGTTATTTCTCTGAACTCTCTGTTTGTCTCTTCAACATTTGCACGAGCAGAGAGATCACCATCAAGAGCTGAACCAACCAGTTTTTTAGTCTGACTGACAAGATTATGAAGAATCTTTTGAATGTTGACATTTATGCGGTGACCGATAATGATACCCAGACCCCATGATATTACAGCAAAAATTACAAGAAGTGTCAAAAGATATCTTGAGGTTTTTTCTGATGAGTCCGACTCAGGTGTTGCATTCTGGTTGCTTAATTTAATAAGCTCTGACAACTTGGCAATAGCTTCATTTGATTTCTTACGGGAGGGTACAGCTATTCCTATCAACTCATTCATGTTGTCAATCATCCCCTGGTCTGAGTTTGTTAGACCTGAAGCAATCATGGCATCACGTTCTTTTGATATTCTCATTACCTCATCATGGCTCGCGATATACTTTTTATAGAGGTCCAGATATTCATTCCATAATGCATCTTCATCGCTGGAGTGTTTCAATGATTTGTATACAGACACTGAAGAATCAGCAAAAGCAATCGCATTCTTTATTGAATTATACTGAAGGTCTCTGTAAGCTTTTGTCATTAGTTTTTCAATGTAGAGACCACGTTCTGCAACGGCAACCTCCAGCAGGGCTTCCCTTAAATTTGATAATGTTATTACAGTTGGAAATTCATTTGTAATAATTGCATTCTGGGTCTTATGATACCTGTTGAAGACAAAAATGCTCATCATTGTGATAAGTACTATAAATGTGCAAATGATTGCTGTCTGTATCAACAGTTTCGCTCTTATTTTCATTTTGTCAAACATAATCTCCCCTCCATTTTTGGTAAACGAAATCGACCATGGTGCTACTTCAGTAATTAATTATTGCCCATGCTGTTATCTGTTTGGGACATTTGCCCCTTGAAGTCTATTATTTCCTCCGTAGAGAAAACTTTATCGATATCCAAAATCATGATAAACTTGTCATCCAGACGCCACATCCCCTTGATGAAACCTGTGTTGTATTTTGTTCCGATAGATGGGGTAGGGGCAATCTCACTATTTTTAAGCTCGAGTACTTCACGAACAGCATCTACCATAATGCCTACAAAAATACTTTCCTCATTCAACAAAATGTTCAGTACAATTATGCTTGTATCAACAGTTGCCTCTTTTTCAGGGAGCCCGAATTTTATCCTGAGATCAACAACAGGTAAAACGGTACCCCTCAGGTTTATTACACCTTTGAGATATTCAGGAGCCTTAGGTATCCTGGTTATCTTGCTCATTTCAAGGATGTTCAGTACCTGAGACACATTGATGGCAAACACTTCTTCGCTCAGCTTGAATGAAAGAAATGTTTCTACTCTGTCATCTTTATCCACATTCATGATTTGTTATTTATAGTTGTTTTCTATGTTAATATTTTTCGTTCCGGATTTTATTATCGGTGGCCATGTGTTGAAGGTTTGGCAGGGGTGGCCTGGTTACCAACCTTAAATATTGAAATCATTTCCATAAGTTGCTGGGCCTGACTTTCCAGCTCCTCTGAGCTTGTTGCCATCTCTTCAGAAGCTGCTGCGTTTTGCTGTGTGACCTGGTTCAACTGCTGGATGGCGTTATTTACCTGGTCGGCTCCTGAATTTTGTTCCATACTGGCAGCGGTGATCTCCTGCACCAGCTTAGCGGTTTTGTCAATATCCGGAGCTATTCCCTCAAGCAGTCTGACAGAGTCTTCCGTAGCCCTGACGCTGTTTTTTGCAAGGTTGTCTATCTCCACGGCAGCTATCTGACTTCTCTCGGCAAGTTTTCTGACCTCTGCGGCAACCACTGCAAACCCTTTACCGTTTTCTCCGGCCCTGGCAGCTTCAACAGCAGCATTTAGAGCAAGAATGTTGGTCTGACGGGCTATCTCTCCAATAATAGATACCTTGTCCGCAATTTCATGCATGAATGTCAAAGTCTGCTCAGAGGCTTTGGCAACTTTTGAAATACCCTCTGAAGCTTTTATGGCAATACTTTCAGTTTGTTGCGAATTCTCGGTGTTTTGCATAATATTCGATGCCATCTCCTCCATTGACGACGAGACCTCTTCGGCCGAGGAGGCTTGCTCGGAAGCACCCTGACTCAGTGCCTGGGATGTGATACTCATCTGTTCACTTGAGGCGGTGATGTTATTTACCGCAATCTGAAACTCAGAAATAACATTTGCATTAGCCTTTACCATATCAGTAAGGGACTGCATCAGCATGTCATCATCAGATCTTTTTTTCAGATCCACAGTCAAATCTCCCTTTGACACCAGCTGAGCCTTTGCAATGATTTCATTGAAGGCCCTTATCATGAGGTTGAGATTGTTCTTTATGATATTGAAATCACCCTTGTAATCATCTTTTATCTCAGGTGGCATTGACCCTACTGAGATTCTTGCAATGTAATCGGCAGCAACTTTTAAAGGGTCAACAATGGTATCAACCGTCTTATTAAAGCTTTCAGTAATTACTCTGAACTCATGGTTGGTTTTTGAAGTATCGGCACGCTTCTTAAGCTCCCCGTTCTGAATTGAATCAGCTATATCCTTTATCTGGGCATTTACAGAATCAATGATCCTTTTTATGCTCTTGCCAAGGAGATTTCCAATTAATATTGCAATAGCAAGGCCAATCAAAATGGCAACTGCCCCGGCTATCCTGACTTTATTTATAGCAGCAATAATATCGGATTCATATACTGAAGTTGCCACATATAGATCGGCGGCAGGATAAAACCTGAAATACTGATACTTTTGTTTCCCTTCCCACAGGTAGTTTGTTTTACCTGTCCCTTTAGCCACCATGTCCTTAAAAAACTTTTCACCGGCAACTGATTTCCCTTCCTGTTCCGGGTGGATGATAAAAACGCCGTTCCTGTCTACAATAAATGGATAGCCATGATCATAGTATTTCTTGGCATTGAAAATCGCTTTAAGCTCGCTAAGATTTTTCTCCGGCATCCCAAAGTAATATGCACCTGCAATTGCTCCGTCAACCCTGACAGGTTTATAAAAAGTCAGGTACCACTCACCAAGTATTATTGCACGGCCCATGTACGTTTCTCCACGGTCAAGGGCCTGGGCTGCATCTGAAGATGATGGTATGTAGGTATTTATTGCCCTGTTGTTATTTTTATCGGTGATATTTGTAGAGATTCTAAGATATCCGTTCCTGAATTTCTGAAGAAAGGTATTTGTCCCTCCAGTCATTAAAGCAATATTATCCACGAAGGTGTAGTTCCCATAGACTGATTCACCGTTATATAATAAATCAGGAATGGTTGCATTTTCAGTTTCACCTGAAGATTGATTAATTACACTCATGGATTTCGGAGCTGAATTATCATAGGAGAATTTTCCATTTTTCACCAGAAGGTTGAATGCCATCTCACCGAATGCATTTACCTTCTTCTGGTTCTCTTTTATCTGAAGGTCTACAAGGTTTGTCAGATCAGTTACCTGCTCAGACAGCCTTTCATCAGAGTCTTTTATGATTGAGTTCTTCTGAGCTCTTACCGAAAACAGTACAAATACTATTAATATTATAGTAATAGCCGTACTTAAGAACACACTAATTTTTGTCCCAATATTTAAATCTGCATACTTCTTCATACCCTTCACTTAATAATAGGTTTCAAAAATTCAGAAATAAACTTCTTCAGAAAACAAAAAACGGACAACCTCCTTTCCTCTTGATTTTAATGGTCAATAATTTATGTTTGTTTATTTCATTGATTTCTGGTTCTGATAATCAAACTGACTTATTATTTTATTTGAATCAACCACAAGTGCTACTGTACCATCTCCGAGAATTGTTGCGCCGGATATTATGTCCTGTTTTTTGAACATGCTTCCAAGCGATTTAAGCACGGCCTGGTACTCACCGACTACCTTATCCACGGTAAGGCCAATACGGGCATCTCCATATTCAATTACCACAACCTGCTCCAGGGCGGGGCATTGGGTGTTAAATCCAAACTCATTTCTCAGGTAAATAAATGGTATGTGCCCGTCATTTACAAAAATCATGTTATTGACGGCACCAAGCAGTGCCTCGTGTTTGAATTCAAAACATTTATTTACGGATGAGAGTGGGATTACGAAGTAGGCATCATCTATAGATACCAGCAGGCCATCAATTATGGAAAGTGTGAGTGGCAGTTTTACTGTAATAACGGTGCCTTCGTGCAGCTTTGTTTCGATGCTGATTTCTCCCCTCAGATCAGATATTTTTCTCTTAACAACGTCCATGCCCACGCCTCTTCCTGAAATGTTTGTTACGGACTCTGCAGTTGAGAACCCTGGCAGGAAGGTGAGTTCAATAAGTTCTTTATCATTCAGTATTGTTTCCGGCTGAATGATGTTTCTGGCAATGGCTTTCTGGCGTACCTTTTTAAGATCAATACCGGCACCGTCGTCGGCAATCTGTATGAAAACATTAGATCCTGAATGAAATGCCCTGAAGGTAATGGTTCCCTTTTCAGGTTTACCAAGGGCTTTTCTCTCATCAGGTCTCTCAACACCATGATCAATGCTGTTTCTTATTATGTGCATGATCGGGTCAATGAGGCCTTCTATCATGTTTTTATCCAGTTCAATTTCAGTGCCTTCGGTAACAAATGTTATTTCCTTTTTAAGTTCATGCGATAACTCCCTTACAAGTCTCTGGAAGCGGGTCATCATGTTTTCAATAGGGATAAGTCTTATTGCAAAGGTGCTGTCGCGCAGGCGTCTCACCAGTTTTTCTACGTCCTCTGCAACTTCAACAAGTTCCTTACTGTTTGTTTTTTCTGCTATCAGGCTCAATCCTGCCTGAGTGGTGACAAGCTCACTGACAAGGTTTATAAGCTCATCCAGTTTTTCAGAAGATACCCTTATGTTGGAGATGTTCTTCAGTTTACCTCCGTCGGCTGCGGTATGAAGATCGGTGGCTTTGCCTTTTGCTTCTTCCTTTTCTTCAGGTGATGCCAGCTCTTTAATCTTTTGAATCCCAAGGCTATGATTGTAAGTGACGGCAAATTCCTTAATCCTGTTTACCAGAACTGCATCAGACATCCAGTTTTCATTACTTAGTTTCTGAATATCGAGTGTACAACTATCCTCGGCAAATATGAATATTTCGTAAATCTTATCAATACTCTCTTTTGTTGACAGAATTATCTCCCACGAAGTATAACATTTCTCGGCACTTAATTCAGCGAGAGAAGGCATCTGATCAAATGACGGCAGGGCAAGATATTCACCCAGAGCTTTAAAATCCTCAACCAGAAAAAGAGGGTTGGTGCCGTTTGCCAGTATTTCTGCATCGGGCTGAAAATGTATATAGAATGTAGAATATTGCTCCTGAATGACAACCGGCTTTTCTTCTTTTGTTTTTTCCTGCATGCCTTTCCCTTCAGCTAACTCTTTGATTCGCAACAGAAGCTCTTTATGAGTATTCTGAACATCTTCCCTGGCGCTTACCTCTTCATCAAGCAGGTTTCTGAGATGATCTACCGAAGCAAGAGTGAGATCCATGAGGTTTTCAGTAACCTTCATTTTCCCATTACGAATCAGGTCATATATAGTCTCCAGCTGATGAGTGTATTGGTCAATGAGATCAAAACCAAACATTTTACTGTTCCCCTTAAGGGTATGCATGATCCTGAATATTTGCTCAATAAGCTCCTTGTCTTCTGTGTTTGGTTCAATTCTGAGCAGAACTGTCTCCAACTCATTAATAAGATCCAGAGCTTCTTCTACAAATTTCCTTTTGAAGTTATCCATCACCTCATTACTTTATTGATTGCTTCGATCAATTTTGCAGGTACAAAGGGTTTAATGATCCAACCGGTTGCACCGGCTTCTTTTGCTTCCATTTTTTTTGCGGCCTGTGACTCCGTGGTAAGAAACAGTATAGGAACAGTCTTATAATCGGGATTAGCTCTGACTGCCTTAATGAAATCAATACCATTCATTACAGGCATATGAAGGTCTGTAAGAATGAGGTCGATAGGGCCTTTGTTCAGGTGTTTGAGTGCATCCTGACCGTCTTCCCCGACAAGCACATTGTAACCTTCGTTTTCAAGAGTGAAACTTACGATTTCTCTTATGCTTTCGGAGTCATCAACTATAAGAATTGTTTTTGCCATAACTTGGTATAATTATTTATATTGTTTTATCAAATCCTGTATTTTTAAGTAAGCGCTCTATGTCGGTCGACAGCTGGGCATTTAACTCAACTTTTTTACCCAGTTCGCTCAAATGATTCCTGAGTGCCCTGAGGCTTTGAATAGTAGTTATATCCATCTTCTCAACACTCTTAAGGTTCATCACAACAGTCCCTGCATTAAATTTTAACGACCTGATGGTCTCAAGAATGGACTCGGCATTCTTTATTCCAAGATCTCCTTCAAAGACCACCGTCTGAACTTTGGCGTCTTTGCTGTTTGTCGTTTTAATTGAAAATGTCCTGTTTTTCATATTTTTCAAATGTTAGAAAAACTCTATATCATCCTCTGGTTTATCAAGGTCTGTTTTTTCCGGAGCCTCGTCTCCTGATACCACCTTGTCGTGAATTATCCTTTCACTTTCCATGGTGTATGAACGCTTAATATCTTTAAGGTTCTCGGCTTTTTCCTCGGTTGACTCATCTGAAGAGACCTTCAGCCTGTAATTTATGCTGTTCAGCTGTGCAATAACCTGTTCAACGATATTTTCAAAATATTCATAATAGTCAACCTGGTTAATTACCGATTCTATCTTCTCCAGAATGTAATTATTAAGATCGCGGTTCTCAATCAGGACATTGTCAAGTGCTTCATTATCCTTGTCGAGGTTGTCAAGAACACGGCTTATATCAACCATGAGTTTTATCCGGTCCTGTTCAAGCTGACTTCCGAAATCCTGAATGTTGTCTATCAATGATAGCTTTTCAGTCATTTTCTGCAAATCAGTAATCCTCTCACATATGTCGACATTCTTTTTATTGATGTCGTGGCATAGTGAAGATACCTGAACAATTATGCTGGGCACATCCTCAGAGCCTTTTTTGCCGTTTATCTTCTCAAATTTGTTAAGCTTCTTCAGAGGGTCGCAGATATCCTTTGTTATTGATTCGGCTATTGAATCAATTTTCTTTTTTGCAGAGAGATACTCTGAATTCATTCCCCTGAAATTGTTAAGGTCAAGCATGATGATGCCTTCGTCAAGCTTATTCCTGATCTGTTTCAAAAGGGTTACTTCAGAGTTATTGTCTTTATAGGAAAAATCTGATGAGATATTTGAGATTGCAGAGAGATCCTCGGCTATGCCCTGAAAGTTACGGGTAATAACGTCGAGGGCATTCTGATATTCCTTGCTTACAAGCAGAAGCTGTGCTGCCTGCAGGCCTGCAATATCGCCTATTTTCTGATAATCTTCATAAATGCGGGCCATCTCAATATCTTTCTTTGCCATTGACTCATTCAGGCCATTGATGATTTTAGAATGAGACGACTGTATGTGCTCAATCTTCTGCCTGATTATGTCCTGATACTGAAGATGGGTAATGATATTGTTTATGCTCTTTGATGAGTTGGTGGTCTTTTCTTTCAGGATGGGGAAGTGAAGCTTCGATTCCTGGTTCTTCTGAGACACAATCTCCATATTCACCTTTGTCTCCTTTGATAGGCTCATGAATATCCTGACCGATTTTTCAATCTTCAGCTCCAGGTGATCAATGTTGTAGACTATCTGTTCCCTGAATCTGTCTACCTGACCGCTTATTGTGCTTAAGGACGACTGAAGGGAGAGTATCTGGTTATCCCATGGTTCAAGCTCTTTTATCCAGTTTGCTTCTGCTTCCTCGTAATTTGAAACGAAGTTGTAATTCGTTGACAGGAACTTAAAAGATGTAAGATCCTGCTTAACGTTTCTCAATGCAATATTCAGCTGGTTAGCTTTTAATGCAACATCCCTCAGTATCTGGATTTTTACTGCATCATCCTCTTTAATCCTTTCCCGGCAATCCTCCAGTCTGTGATAAATGGTCTCCAGTTCTTCAATAAGGTTGATATCCGTCTTTCCTGCAATAGTCTCCAGAATCCTGAAGGCGTTCTCAGAGACTATGTTTGTTTTCTTATAGTAGTCTTTGAGGTAGGTGTTTAACTGCAGAAAATCGGCAGATGACCTTTTATGGAGATCACTGATCTTGTCATCAATGTCCGAAAAAGTCTTGATTAGTTCCTGTCTGTTCACTTTTAAAAAGTTATTTTGATCCATTCAGTTTTGATTTTAATCTTGTTAAAAATTAAAACAGGTCAACTGAAATCTTCTGAGCGAAGATGGTAAATGTGGTTTCGTTTTCAACCTTTGCCCTGGTAAGGGTTGCAAGCAGGTCAATTGTATTGCCGTTAACGTCGGCAAATGAGATCTCGGTTCTTACATGTATCTCTTTGCTTGTCCCGTTGCTTGAATAATATGCGTTAATGACGTTGTCTTTTGTAGCAAGTTCAATAGGTATTATTGAGCTGATTGGCTTGCCAATCACATCCTCACGCTGCATACCCCATATCTCTTCAGCTGCATGGTTGAAATATTCAATCTTGCCGCTCTGGTTGAAGCTTATTACCCCATCTACGCAACCCTCAAGTACAGCAATGTTCTTCGCTTTTTCCGTTTCAATATCCTCTATTTTCTTTATTAATCCCTTGCTGGCTTCGTTGAGTTTCTCACTCAGGTTTTGTTTTATATCCTCGAGTTCTGAGGTATAAGTCTTCAGCTTTTCTCCCTGTGAGCGAAGCTCTTCAGCCTGTCTCTGTAACTCCAGCTCCGCTTTCTTCTTCTCGGTAATATCCTGTGCAAGTTCAATCACCTTGTACGGTTTACCGTGTTTATCCAGTGCCGGTGTATAGGATGCGTTGAGCCATATCTCCCTGCCGTCCTTGGTCACGCGTTTGAAATCACCTCTTTGTGGTATTCCCTTGCCAAGCTCCTGCCAGAACTTATTGAAGAGTTCAATAGGCTCTTTTGCTTTATCGGCAAAGATTCTGTCGGTCTTGTTTTCTATCTCTTCAAGAGAATAATTCATCATGCTCAGGAACTTCTCATTGGCATCATTGATCCTCCCTTCCATATTGAATTCAACAGTGCCGAGGGTGTTGTTTATTGCAGTGAATATACCAATGCGTTCAACCTCTCTCTGCTGCAGCTCTTCCTGCGTGGCATTCATCTCCTCAAGGTTCTGCCTCATCTCCTCTTCCTGTGTCCTGAGCTCCTCGGTGAGCTTTTGTGAGTCCTTAAGCAGCTTTTGAGTCTGCTTGTTTATGTTTGCCCTTGAGATTGTTGTGGCAAGAATCTCTCCGACCTTCTCAACAAACTCAACCTCAAAATTCTGGTACACTTTGAATGATGCAAATTCCATTACACCAAAGAGCTCATCATCAAAAAGAAGAGGCACGATCATGATGCATCTTGGATTTGCATCGCCCAGACCCGAGGTTATGGAGATGTAGTTCTCAGGTACATCTGTAAGATAAATAGTCCCTTTTTCAATCGCAGCCTGACCAACAAGCCCTTCACCAAGCCTGATCGTTTTTGAAATATACTTTTTCCTGTCCCAGGCATATGCCGAAACCATTTCAAGAGAAACATCTTCCTTGCTTTCTTCATTAAGCAGGAAGATCGCACCCTAGTTGGCTTCAAGATAAGAAACGAGGTTGGAAAGGAGCTTATCACAGACAACTTTCAGGTCGTCTGAGTCTTCCCGTAAAATTGCTCCGAATTTTGCAATACCTTCAGTTGACCATTTCCTCCTTGCATCTTCCGACGCCAGCCTGTGGAGCTTGTCCCTCATGCTGTTTATTGAAGAACCCAGTTTATCCTTTTCTCCAAGAACAGAATATTCTATGTTATAGTTCCCATCACCAATTTTCTCAACAAACTCAGCAAGGTTCGATTGATTCTGAATGATATTGTCTATTGAGCTTGCAATTGAACCAAGTTCATCACCGCTTGTGTAGTTTGCTTTTGTGGAGAGATCTCCGGTAGAAGCCTGTCTTGATACCTGCTCTATTTTTTTAACAGGATGACCAATGTATGTATTGTAAATTCTTTTAATCAGAACAATTGCAGCGATCCAGACAAGAAGCACCACTACAAGAGAAGAAATCTGCTGATAGAAAACCGATAATGATAGTTTTGAAAGTACAAAAACAATACCTGCCAGTACTATCAGTAAAAACATCAGGATGATCAGGTTAACCTTTGAATCTAAGCTGTTTCTGTTCAATTTCATTTTTTTCAGTTTCTTGTCATTTTAACTTTTCAATGGCAGTTTGTACTTAAGCATACAAACCTTAGCCCGCAGAACCTTCCCGGATGATCTGACAGATGAAGTAGCCGCTTAGCACAAGTAATACTGAAGTAGCCCGGACAACTGTTATGAGTTCTTAACAAGCCTGGACCTCATCTTGGTAACCAGGTCACCTATCTGGTTAAGCTGAGCTTCAGAAATATTTACAGTTGATGTGCTTTTGTCAACAATCACAAGCCTTCCGTCAACTTCAACTGATTCAGGCTCATGATAATCATAGGTGATTGTTATGCCATCATAAACGCTTTTCAGCCCTTTGAGATCAGCCACAATTTTCTGGAAGTAATCGTCATTCTTATATGCCGAAAGCCCAAGGATCAGCTGATCAACAATAATCTTCTGATATCCTACCCAATCTGTTATCTCCTTGTTTTTATTCTCCTTGGCAACCTGGGTGGCAATATATAATCCCTCGGTCCAGGTTCCGGTAACCATCAGTATACTCAGATTACTGCGCTTCTGACTTCTGAGGAAACCATCCATCTTATTGAAATTGTTTGTGGTCAGGAATATCAGCGAGTCCATCTTGTCGCTGTTTGATGCCATACGTTTTATCGTGGAGAAATCGAAGAACTGGCCTACATGAATATCATCAGCAAGAGACTTGATTGAAGTCAGGTAATTGACTGTCATATAGGCTTTTTCGTAAATATTTATATATCCCAGGTCACCACTGTAAACGCCTATGTTCAGAGCTTTGTCCTGATCAGTAGTATAAAATTTTGCATTATCCTGCTTGTTAAGCATCTTTTCATTAAACTCAAAGCCGGATTGTTTGATTACCATGGCTATCTCAAGAGGAGATGGGATCGATTCGATGATTGCGTTCAACGATTCCGGAGAGATCTCCAGATTGGCTTCCTGACCCTCCTTAAGAAGAGAGTTCATGTCAATCTTTTCTTTTTTATTCTTTCCTCCACATGCCGTAAGTAAGAGACAGAGGACAATGATTAAGGAATTTTTTAGTTTCATGAGGTTATTTTTTTTCATTAATCTGGATTAATTTCTTTTCGTTTATTCTTTGTTGAATCCGAGGATGCACATTCCGCAACCTCCTTTTGATCCTTCAAATGATGCCTTTATATAATAAACACCCGTAGTCTCGCATGAATAGCGAAGCTCCGGGTAATACTTGTTCTCTTTTTCATCAAAGGTGCTGCCAATCAGATTGTGTTCCCTGTCATAGAGGTTAACGATCATTTTCCCTCCCTTAAGATTCTGGTCACAAACAATGATCAGGTAATTTGACCCTTTACTGAACACGTAAGAATACTCGTGATTTGACTTTCTGTGTGAAGAAGCCTTCATGCTGAAGGATTTGATGTAGTTGTATGTCCCGAGACTGTGAGCACACTGATCCAACAACATATCCGAGTCACATTGTCCATAAACATTTACCGAACCAAGTATAAAAGCTGATAACAACAATGCCTTAATGTTTCTTACTACCTGCATATGATTTATATTTGAACTTCCCTGATGATCCTTTTCTTTCCCATTTGAGTTATTACCTACGGTGGTCCGTAAACCCTCTCATGATGCCGTGGTTAACATGGCATCACTAATTTGCTTTGAAGATAATAAAAATTCGCCTGTAAATTATCTCTCATCAAAGTTATTTTTGAAGTACAACAATCTTGCAGGAGGTTTTACCCGATTACCAAAATATTGCACCTGCGTGTAACAGGCACAAATACCTGTACAAGGTACGTATATTTACGTTAAGACCAGCATATAATGGTGATTATTTGCTTCCGGGAGATATGAAAGCAGAAAGGCAAAAATGCAAAAAGAGTCGTTGGAAACTAAAACTCAGATTTCAACAAGGTTATTTTTGAGCGCATACATAACCAGACTCACGGAGTTTCTTACACCTGTTTTGTTTATAAGGTTCGACTTATGACCTTCTACAGTTCGAAGGCTCAAAGAAATTTTCTCAGATATCTCTGCATTTGACAGACCCTGGCAGATAAGCTTGAGTATCTCTGTTTCCCTTGGTGTCAGCTTTATTTCATGCTTAAGGACAGCGCCTTTAAAATTCTTTACCTGGTTGAGGTTTATGATTATATTCCTGAGCAGCTTCTGAGAGAAGTAGTTTTCTCCTCTGAGCACAGTATTAATAGCATTGGCAAGCTCATCCTTTCCCGATTCCTTAAGTATGTAGCCTGAAACACCCGCCTGTATCATTTTGTAGTAATACTCTTCGTCGCAAAACATTGTCAGGGCGATCACCTTAAGGCTCGGGTGTTTTGCAATTGCCCTGGTAGTGGCTTCAATCCCATCGAGGCCGGGCATAGAGATGTCCATAAGCACAACATCAACTTCCATCTGGTCTATCATATCCAGAAACTCTTTTCCGTTGGAAGCTTCTCCAACAACCTCAAATCCTTCAATCTGTGAGAGTACGAAGTTTAAACCTTCACGAAAAAGCTTATGATCATCAACAATGAGAATCTTGTGTTTTTGGTTCACGGGGTCTAAATTTTCACTAAATTAATAAAAATCTTTGGATGAAAGAAAGATTACCCCTCAGTAATAAACTTCTGTTATCTTGCTTGTTTGGTTCTAGTGATCATGTGTAATGAGCAGGCCTTCATAAGGCAATCTTATAAACACGTTGAAGCCATCATTTGGCGAGCTGTCCAGATCGGCTTCACCACCAAGGAGATTTACCCTGTTCAGTATGTTGTTAAGACCCCGGCACATCTTCTTCTTGAGCGCTGATTCAACCTTAAACCCTATCCCGTTGTCTGAATATGTAAGGATGAAGTCGTTATCGCTTTTATTTATTTCGATATATGCTCTTGTTGCATTGGCATGCTTTATCGTGTTGTTTATCAGCTCGGAGACAACTCTGAAAATTGAAGACTCCGCACTATCTCCCAGCCGTTCCTTAATGCCTGAGGTGAATGAGATTTTTATTGATTTGGTCTCATTGATTTTATTCACCAGGGAGTTTATTCCTGAGGTGAGACCAAAGTTTCTTAATACGTGAGGGCTTATATTGTTGGACAGCTCCTTTATGCTTATTATCGCTTCATCAATGGTTCTTATGGACTGGTTAATTGCAGTTTCCCTGTGCTTCAGATCCTTCACCGTTTCAAAGGACTTGATATAAAGTTTGACTGTTGAGAGCAACGGCCCGAGATCGTCGTGAAGATCCTGTGCAAACCTGCTTCTCTCTCTCTCTTCCGTTGAGATAATGGCCTGGAGTATCTGACGCTCTATCTCTTTCTTTTCAGTTATATCCTGCTTTATCGCAACAAAGTTTACGATTTTCTCATGGTCATCCTTAATAGGGGAGATGATCGCATTTTCAATAAATATCTCACCTGTTTTCTTTTTATTTATGAACTCTCCCTGCCAGATCTTCCCTGATGTAACCGAGCTCCAGAGCTCCAGATATGTCTTGGGATCTGTTTTTCCCGATTTCAGCAATCTTGGATTCTGCCCCATTACTTCAGATGCTTTATAACCGGTAAGCTTTTCAAAATAAGGGTTCACATACTGGATTGATCCTTCAGTATCAGTGATAATTATGGCAGAGCTGCTTTGTTCAACGGCTGTCGACAGCTTAAGCAACTCCTGCTCATCTTTTTTCCTGGCTGTTATGTCAATATTGTTCCCTCTTCGGCCAAGGAATTTGCCCGTTTCATCAAAAACAGGGTTACAGTTATGCGATATCCATTTTATATTACCAAAACGGTCAGTCATCTGAAACTCCATTGAGAAGGCGTCGCCCTGATCGCAGTACTCATTTTTAAGGTGCGGGATGACAATATCCCTGTATTCCGGGTTTATCTGATTGAGTATCGTGTCAAGATAATACGTGAACTCCTCTGAAGTATAACCGGTGACCCTTTCACATGAGGGCGAAATGTAGATGAACTTATTGTCCGGCCCGATCCAGAATTCCCAGATATAATTGTAGTCGGCAAGCATCCTGAATTTTGTCTCACTTTTCTGAAGCGACTCCTGGTATTTTTTTATCTCCTCTATATTTCTTACAATCACAACTGCATGCGACAGATTGTTAAGCCTTATTTTTGAGACTGAGACGAGGGCATGATAGATATCCCCGTTTCTTGTTTTCAGCTTTGTTTCGAAATTATTTATATTACCTGAACGGCCCATCTGACGCATCAGCCTTTTAATCTCCTGCGTATTTGTAAAGAATTGCTCAGCAAAGCCCTGCCTGTTAAGCACTTCCTCTTTTTTAAATCCGTAGGTATTGAGGAAGTTGTCGTTTACATCAACAATGGTAAAGTCTTTTGTCTTTATTATGGCAATTAAATCAGGTGTGTTTTTGAAAACCGTACGGAATTTTTCTTCACTCTCTTTTAATGCGTTCGTTATATTCAGACTCTCAGTAATATCATGAACATGCACAACCAGTAGAAGCTCTTTCCCATTTTCATCATGGACCATTGAGGCCTGAGACATTGCAGTAAATTCCTCTCCGTTCTTTTTCCTGTGTACAGACTGGTAAGAGTGGTAGCTTTTTTTTCTGACATTTGAAAATACATCAGAGACAAAACTATCGGTCCTGAAAGGGAACAGATCTCTCACATTTTTCCCTGTCAGATCATCAACAGTATATCCGTGCATGGCAGCATAGGCATCATTCATCAGAAAAATGCGAGGGTCATCGGGGAGGGAAGCAACAATTCCCCATTGGGCATCATGGAATATTTTCTCCCATATGCGCAGATCATCCTCTTTCTTTTTTATGTCGGTAATATCTCTTCCAACAGCCTGTATATATGCTTTATTATCAGATTCCTCTTTTATGGTTCTCCATGTCCACTGCTGCCATCTCATCATCCCCTCAGGAGACTTGAAAGATACAGTATCCGTTCTGACCGACATGTCCGGAACAGCCTCAGTAAGACGAAGGGGTGACTCTTTACCAAGGTGTAAAAGCGTGTAAAAGTTTTTACCTATTATTTCTTCTTCAGTAGTACCAAGGTATCTGCAGAATGAAGTGTTGGCAAATGACACTTTGCCTGCGCATGAGTATCTGACAACAAACTCGGTCTGATCCTCGACAATGCTTTTAAAGTAAGTTTCACTCTTACGAAGCTGCTCTTCCGTTTTTCCCAGGCGGAGGTAGTTTTTTATTCTGAAAAGCAGTTCAGCCTTTGAGACCGGCTTTTTAAGATAGTCCATCACACCCATCTCAAAGCCTCTCTGATAGATTGAATCGTCATCGCTGGAAGAGATAAAGATAACAGGTGTGTTTGTTGTGCAAGGAATCTTCTTTAGTCTGTCAAGTACCTCGAATCCGTCAATGTCCGGCAGCTTAATATCCAGAAGAATAAGATTAAATCGGCCCTCCTTTGCTTTTGTCAGCGCTGTTTCTCCATCAAGGGCATAATGAACTTCATAACCCTCATCAGTTAAAACCGGGATAAGTGATCTGACAACTAATTCATTATCATCAATAACAAGTATCTTGCTTTTTTTATTATTACTCATGCTACGAGGTAACCAATAAAATCAACACTTTACACAAAATATAAAATGGCTCCCGCCATCTGTCTCAGGCGAAGAACCAAAGAAAAGTCCCGCCCCCGGGCGGGACTTTAAAAGGAAGGTAAAATACGACAAGTGGCCAACCCTGAAACTACTACTCATTCCTTACCCCGCAATAGGCGGCCCCTTGTCTTGTGTTTTGATCCGCGTTATATTTTCTACGAAAATTTAATTAACCCCTTACTAAAATATTCCGAATAGACCCATTATTTAATTGACATCAAAAGCTCTTTGTGTGAAGCCTTTGCATTCTCATTTAACGGCGATGGAATATAGCGCGAATCAAATATATTTTTCATCAGAATGTCAACATCAGTACCAGGAGCAACTTTGGGAAGTATTACCTTGGTGCAGGAGCCGGCAGTCATCCCGGCTATTGCTACAAACAAGGCACTTATTATTGCTACCTCTGTTGCTCTTTTATGGTTGTTTAATTCTGACATCTTCTTTTAATAATTAAAACACTCTGTCTCCGGTGTGTTTTTAAGTTATTATCAGTATTGTAAAATTATTATGAATTTAATGCCTGAGAATAAGAAATCCACCTGATTTGGTTTTCATTTTACCTGATTTTTATACGTAAAAATACGTGGTTTTACTCAGGTGATTTTTTTACGTAAATGAATGTCAGGCTCATAGACTGAGAGTGCATGAATTAGATAATGAAAAATCACATAAGAATGGACAGTGAAAAAGAAAAAAAAAAGGGGTTAAAATAACCCCTGAAAAACGTTTAAGCCTGTAAGTTATTCTTCAACGATATTTGCGGTTGAACCGTTCTTTTTAACAGATTCGATACCGTTCTTCATTCCTGCTTCAGCTTCATATTGCTCGCTTGATCCTATAACCTGGCCGTTTGATGCTTTAAGGTTAAAATGGAATTTGCCTGATGCGGTTTTCTTTGTCTCAAACATTTTATCCATCTGAGAGTGTTTTCTGACAGACTCAACACCTTTCTGGCAGGCAGCTTTTGTTGTGTACATTTCGCTTGTCAGGATTGTCTGTCCGTTATCTGCTTTTAAGTTGAAAAAATACTCGCCGTTTTTTGCCGGTTTAATAACAAATTTTCCCATGACGATAGTTTTTTATGGTTACTTAAAATTTGAATTAAAGGTAATAAATTTCTTTAAAAATATTATTGGGTGAATCAGTAAGGCGTTCCTGTCTGCAGATAAAAAAAGGGTGCCGTTTACCGGCACCCTCAACAAGAGTATTAAAATATAATTGAAGGAAAATGATCAGTTCGCCACTTTTTCAAGTGATTCAACCGATATTATTTCATTTGACGTTAACGTCTTTTAGTCTTTTGTGAAGCGGTGGATGGCTTTATTTGCGATCAGGTACAACACAGGCACAATGATAAGTGAAAGAAGCATTGAACTTGCAAGCCCGCCTATAAGCACCCATCCAAGACCGTTTTTCCATTCAGCTCCTGCGCCTGATCCGAGTGCAATAGGAAGAAGGCCCACAATAAGCGCGAGGTTTGTCATGAGGATTGGCCTGAATCGAACTTCTGTAGCTTCAATTATTGCGTCCAGCGGTTTCTTTCCCTTTCTCACTCCTCCATTGGCAAAGTCGACCACCAGGATGGCGTTCTTTGCAACAAGCCCCATAAGCATTATCATACCCATTATTGCAAAAAGACTTAGGCTCTTTCCTGTAAGAGCAAGGGCAAGCAATGCACCAATTATTGACAGAGGCAGCGAAAGCATTACAACCAGCGGGTAAACATAGCTATCGTAAAGCATAACCATAATAAGGTACATGAATATGATTGATGCAAGGAACGCAATTCCCATACTTCCAAATGACTTGCTCTGCTGCTCAAATGAGCCGGCGTAAACCACGTCAACACCTGCAGGCTTTGCTGTCTTTTCAAGTTTCTCCTTTATCTCTGTGCCGATGGTACCGATGGTCTTGCCTACCATGTTTCCTGCTATGCGGACTGATGGTAACCTGTTATATCTTGTAAGAGATGACGGGCTTTCTCCCTCACTTATATCAGCTACCTGGGAAAGTTTTACCAGTTGCCCCGAGTGGTTTACGAACGAGATATTTTCAATATCAGCCTTACTCTCGCGGTCAAACTCATCAAGTGAGATAAAGACGTCATATTCATTGCTGCCATCACGGTATTTGAGGTCCCTGTTACCTTCAAAGGAGAGGTACATCTGTGAACCTATTTCTCCGATTGTAAGGCCCAGCTTTGACAGTTTCTCACGGTCAAATTTCACCACCATCTCCTTGTCACCTGCTTCAACAGATGTCTCGATATCGGTTGTTCCCTCAATGCTTCTTAATTCATTAGCCACAACCTTACTGTACTCCACGGCATCATTGAAGTTGTTGCTCCTGACATATATTTCAATCGGGGTGGTTGTGGAACCTGACATGCTTACTTCCTGTATCTTGAACTTTGGACCGGCAAAGTATTCACTGAGCTCATTCTGGAGCTTTTTGGAGAAGATTTTGGAACTGATGTTCCTCTCTTTCTTGTCTACAAGTTTTACATTGAACTCGGCGCCGTAAGGTGTATCTACAATTGAAAGACCACCTTTTGATCCTACTTTGGTGTAAACAAGCTTCACTTCCGGGTGTTCAAGAATCTTTTTTTCGACCTCAAGGCAGAATCCGCTTGTTTGTTCAAGTGTTGCTGTTCTGTCGAGCTCCATGTCCACAAGAAATTCCCCGCGGTCGCCGGTATCCATAAAGTCAGTCTGAATAAAGCCTGCACTTATCAGCATAAAAGAACCAATGAAGAGGCCTACGGATATGACGAGTATGGCAATTTTATGGCTCAGGGCCCATTTAAGACCGTTTATTGTAACCGATCTGAGCCAGTTGACAAAGCGTTCAAAAACCAGAAGGAACCGGTCAAAAGGTTTCTTTTTGTCAAACTCCTTGAGCTTACCAAACCTGGAGGTAAGAAGCGGCACAAGGGTGAATGAAACCAGAAGGCTCACAAGGATTGATACGACGATCACCACAGAGAACGAACGCAGCATCTGTCCAACGGTACCTGTGGTAAGTCCGATAGGCAGGAACACTGCTACCAGCACAATGGTAATTGAGGTTACTGTGAGACCTATCTCCTTTACCGCATCTAGTGAGGCCTGCAATCTGGTCTTGCCCATTTCAAGATGGCGGTAGATATTTTCAAGCACTACAATGGCATCGTCAACAATAACACCAACGACAATTGACAGGGCAAGGAGGGTAAGAAGATTGAGTGAGAACCCGAAGACCCAGAAAAAGGTGAATGTTGAAATAATGGATGTCGGTATTGAGATAAAGATAAAGACAAGGTTCCTGAAAGTATGCAGGAAAAGGAGCATGGTTATTGAAACCAGTATTATCGCAAATATCAGGTCAAGCATAACACCTTTTACGGCATCATTTGTAAACTCTGAGGTATCACTTGCAATGGTGAATTTCATCTCCCTGTCGGCATACTCTTTTTCATATACGGCAAAGACTTTTCTTACATCTTTGCTTATCTCCACCGCGTTTCCGTCTGTCTGTTTCTGAATGGAGATACCTATGGCAGGCTGTCCGTTTATACGGGCTAGTTTTGTGGCTTTCTTTGCACCGTCAACAACACTGGCAACATCGCCCAGCTTAATTGGTGATCCGTCGTGTGCGGCGCCAACTGTAAGTTCCCTGATCTGGTCAAGGTTTTCAAATTTTCCTGCAATCCTTATGATATACTTGGTCTTGTCGTCTTTTATCTTTCCTGTAGGGAAGTCAACGTTTGCAGCCTGTATTGCACCTTTGACCTGCAACAATGAGAGACCATACTGCTCAAGCTTCTGGGCATTTACCTTAACCTCAATCTCACGCTGGCTGCCACCCAGGATGGTGACTGATGCTATCCCTTTAACCTGGGATAGTTTTGTTTTTATATCCTTGTCAACAATATCATAAAATTCTTTCTCAGGAATATTTGCATTGATAGCCACGCTCATAACAGGGAACATGGTCAGGTCGAATTTAAAGAACTGAGGATCCTTACAATTCTCCGGGAGATCTGTCTTGATGGCGTTTACCTTACGCTGGCACTCCTCAAGCGATACGTCGGGATCAATACCATCCTTGTATGTCACCATCACAACCGACATGCCTTCGAAGGAGTATGAGTTCATCTTGTCAATTCCTTCAAGGGCAGAGGCAGCATCCTCAACCTTTTTCGTCACCGAGCTCTCAACCTCTGTTGGTGCAGCACCCGGATAAACTGTCATCACTACGTTAATTGGCAGATCAATGCTTGGAGTAAGCTCCTTGTTCAGCAGGGTATAGCTGAATATACCTGCCAGGGCAAGGATGGTGAATATAACAACCGGGATGGTTGTTCTCTTTACTGATAATTCTGTAATCTTCATTTTACTTAATCTTCAATTTTAAATTCCACGCGGAATGAGACTTCTCTATGATGTCATTATTTAACGACATTAACTTCGTCTCCATCCTTCAGGTTAAGCTGTCCGCTGATAATTACCTGTTCATCAGGGTTGATGCCGCTGAGCACTTCTACCTGTTTGTCGTTGCTCTGTCCTATGATTATATTTCTTTTTACAGCCTTACCGTTTTCAACAACATAGACCACCGGGCTTTCCATGCTTCCGACGATGCTTGATTTGTTCAGGATGATCTTCTCTTCATTCTTCACATTGAATTCAGCTTCGGCATAAAGCCCGCTTCTGAGGTGAGCATTAACATCATTCTCGAGTGTTATCTCAACGTTGAACTTCATTGCTCCATCAGCCTTCTCTGCTATGGCTGTTATTTTGCCTGCAAATTTTCTGTCGGGAAAGACCGAAAGGAGAACATCAACAGTCTGCCCTTTTTCAATCTTGTACACATCTGATTCTGAAACCCTGACATTAAGCTTCAGCTTGTTGTTGTTCACTATTTCACATACAGGTGAGCCTGGTCCCAGTAACTGGCCTACCGTAATAAAGTCGTTGTTAATGTAACCGGCTATAGGTGATTTGATGCTTGTATTGCCAAGTGCCTTTTTTGCTGAGATAAGGTCGGCCTTTGCTTTTTTAAGCCCTATGGTTGCCTGTTCCAGGTCATGTTTGGTAACAGCATTTTGTTCCGAGAGACGCGTAAGACGCTCAACGTCTTTCTGCATCTGCTCATAGTTGGCTTCAGCGGTAAGCACATTTGCTGAGATGACTTCATCGTCAACCTTTGCAATTACCTCACCCTTTGAGATCCTGTCACCCTTTTCCTTATATATATTGATTATTTTCCCCTGTGTTTCAGACACAAGATTTAATACATCTGATGCTTCCAGTGTGCCTGTCGCTGCAACATTTTTTGCAAGCACACCCCTGGTGGCTGCTTCAACAGATACAGGTATCTTTTCAATTTTACGCTGGGCAAAAGCAACGTTATCACGAAACTCTTTTCTGTTGCCTGACAGTTTTAATCCTATTAAACCGATGACTGCAATTGCCACTACAAGTGCAATTATGCCTGATCTCTTCATTGTCTTATTATTTTATTGATTATTTGTCTTATTTGTACTATAGCTTCCGGCTTATTCCAGTATTGATTTCATGTTTCCTGATGCCTTCAGCATTTTAATTTCAGCTGTTTTGCATTTGAGTACCTGCTGGTTATATGAGTTATCGGCCTGCAGGAAGTCAGAGTTAACGTTCAGCAGGTCGGCCATTGATGCCATTCCTTCATTATACTGAAGAGCTGTCTGGTCATAGACTTTCTGTGCAAGTTCACGGTTCTCCTTCTGGACAACAAGCAGATCGCATGCCGACTGATATTCGAGGGATGCGTTATTATAGCCAACCGTCAGCAGATCCTTTGTCTTGTTTATATCTTCTCTGAGCTGAGCCTGTTTAAGTATATTCTGTTTGACTTTATAGTGATTTGCACCTGAGGTGAAAATTGGCACTGAGAGGCTGAGTCCTAAAGTATTTACATGGTTGAACCTGTCAAAATCGTTTTCAAGGCTGTAGGAAGAGTAGCTTAGTTTATCAAATGCGGCAAGGGTAGGGAAGTATTTTGCCCTTGCAAGTTTCACCTGCTGGCCGTACAGCTCATCCTGTTTGAGCAGAGCCTGGTATGATGGGACATTGTTTATTGAAAAATCAGATGGTCTTTTTAATGCCATGTCATTGTTTACCATTGGTGTCACGTCAATTGTGATTGTTGTATCGGCAGGCATTCCGGCCAGGGCCTTTATATAGTTCATTTGTATGGCTATTCCGTCCTGGAGTGTTTTGCGTGTCACCTCAAGGTTGGTAATGGTCACCTTCAGCCTGTTGACGCTGCTCTCCTTCAGGAGGTCGTTTTTGTATGTCAGTTCAGCAATGCGATAAACCTCTTTGAGATTCCTGATTGATTTATCCAGTGTCTCAAGCTGAAGCATCATTGATCCCGTCTGGTAATAGCTTGTGGCAACTTCAGCAATAACATCTTCTTCACTTTTTGTCTTGAGAAGTGAATATAATTCCATGGTTTTTTTTGTGGTCTTCAGCCCTTCGATATAAGCCTGGCTGTAGATGAGCTGGGTTACCGTTGCGCCGGCGCTTACCGAGTACAATCTGTCAAGTCCGTTTATCTGGTCGAGCAAGGGAGTGACCATGTCCTGGTATTCAGCTGGGATCATTGAGGTGAGTGATTCAGGTATCTCTATTTTCTCAAACATCATCTGGCTGTATGTACCTGTAGCGCTTATCTGTGGTAAGCCGTTTGCGATAGTCTCTTTGCGGAGGTACTCAGCTTCCCTGCACTGCAGTTCCGATTTTTTGATATCGCGGCTATGTTCAAGAGAGTAGTTAATTATCTCCTTAAGGCCTGACTGGGCGTGAATATTGTTTCCCATCATCGCGGCGTTTAAAATCATTGCAATTGCTAATACTCTTTTTTTCATATAATTAATGGATATACATATTACTATTTAGAACCGACCGGTCGGTCTGTAATGAGGTAAAAAATAAGTTCATCTGGATTGAAAAAGAGACAATTAAGCCTTTATGTATTTATAGAACTCCATGTATTGTCTTTCCAGCATATCAAGCGCATAGATCATGGAGCCCCCTCTGATCATATTATTGACAATGCCTGTTGATATGCATGTATAATTTGTAGCGCAGACTTCAATATCAATATCTTTTCTTATTTCGCCTGATTCAATACCTTTTCTCAACATCTCTTCGATTTTTTCCATAAGGCTTTTAAAAAACAGCTTACCTTTTTCCGTATAACCTGGGTAGTACCAGTATGCTGCAACCACCAGTGAGAGGTAGTTCATTGGTATGTCGTTATGCGGGTCGGAGTTTTCGATTGCCAGTTTGGTGATTTTCTTTCTCAATATTTCAACGCTGGAGTTAATATAATCTTTGAAGCTGGTTGCCTCAATATCGTTATTAGCACGATTTTCGAGCATGAATTTATCCACCACAGCAATAAAAAGCTCTTCCTTACTGGCAAAGTAATGATATAATCCGCCTTTGGCAAGCCCGGTTTCTTTCAGTATTGTGTTTATTGTAACCGCCTCATAATTATTATAGAGGAACAGGTTATAAGCTGTTTTAAGTATTATTTCTCTGGTATCTTTCATAGTATTTAAACCGACCGTTCGGTCTGCAAAGATAATTGCTTTTTTATTTCTGCAAATAATTCTGACCTGTTTTTTTTCAATGACATTGTAAGCGCCACTTTATTAGTAATATAAAAAGTGTGTCGCTCACTTCCATCATGGCACAAATAAGATAAAATAGGAGTCAGGCAGAAACAAAGAGTAGAAATAGTTGGACTGAACTTCCCTTTCCTGATACCGAAAACTATCATAAAGGAAGGTAAACCCAGCCTGTATTAATGCCCCGGATACTTTAACACACGTATATATTCAGCATGATCGAGGACTTTGTAAGTGTGGCAAAATATAATTCACCACCGGGCTCTTGCACGACTGGATAAGCCTTATAAAGTATGAAACAATGATCTGAACAGTGAACAGTCTGTTCAGGGAATGCTGTTATGAATAAAAATATTAATCTAGGAGGGATTCATCTCCTTAACAATATCCTCTATGCTTTTAAAAGAGTTAGGCAACAGATCAGGAGGGCATTTTCCTGTAGCCTCTTTGACCATAAACCGCTTACATGTGATCCAGCCTTTCTCTCCTGCTTCACAATACTGTTTTTTATAAAAACCGGAGGTCATTGCCTTGTCTTTCAATATACCATTATAGATCGGGCATTTCTCATAATTTTTGCAGAGTCCTTCCATACTTTTTGACTTTATAATTATAAATGCAATTTATATAAAAATTGTATTAATAAAAATTTTAAGGACAACTGCAGATATTTGTTTATCTTAATGTTACAAAACTGAGATAAAATGAAAAACTCGGTCTCCGGCAGGTTCATTTTTTTCATTTTATGTCTTGCTTTTACCATTGTGGCAGTATGCCCCTCCGGTCCTCAGGCGGGTAAAAAGAGTCAGTCCCTGATTCCGGAAGACATTTATAATATTCTGCAAAAGTCATGCATCCCGTGCCACAGCAGCCATGGAGGCCGTTTACCACGGGCAATGGTAAACTTCTCCAAATGGAACGTTTACAGTGAAGATAAAAAAGCGGAAAAGGCATCAAAGATTTTTAAAGCCGTAAAAGACGGAACAATGCCACCAGTCTCCGTAAAAGAGAAGAACCCACAGATGATTTTAACTAAAGAGGAGGTTGGGTTAATATGCAACTGGGCAGATTCTTTCAGGAGGGAGAAGAAAGTTATCAAAAAAACAGCCAGCATCCTTATTAAAGATGAAGATCCAGATCCTTTTCATCGTTGTCTTGTAGTCCTGAATCGCGGTCAAGAGAGTCAGGCACAAAAACTTCTGGCTGCGAATCTGCTGTTTTTTTCATCGATTCTCTCATTTTTTTCACCATAGAGACAGCACTCTCATAAGCGTCGCTGTAGGAGGTTCCTTTTTCCATAAGCTGACGCTCCCTCAGCTCCAGTGCGATAGAGTATTCCGTCTCTTCGCATGACACCTGCCCATCGATCCAAATCTCCTTTGGCGGTATAAAGTGATAAGCCATATCGTTGCCACTGAATCCAAAATCAGGATAAATATTTTTCCTGACCATATAACCATCAACAACCCAGATTGATATTCCATCCCTGGTTCCTTCCGGAATCCTGTAAATATTCTGAAGCTTAATGCTGTCCGGAAGCGATTTGATCTCTTTTATCCCATAAGAATCAAGAACCGAAACCTTCTTTAGCGATTTCTCATGTTCAATGCATTTCTCCAAATTCTTTTTCCTTATCACCTGTTCAACTGCAAGAGAGGAGTCGTGTGCCATCAGATATGTCCACCCATATTTTGCCATCAGGTGTCTCTCGTTTAATTCGTGATACACAGTGCAGTCATATTCTTCGCATGATATTGCATTGTCTATCCATATTTCGCCCCTGGGATTAAACAAATACCTTTGTTCATTCCCCCCATAAAGGAACTCTTTATAAATGCATTGTCTGACCCTGTTCCCGTCAACAATCCATATCTTGTAGTTGTTCTTTTCGCCGCAGTAATAGCGGTACAGCCCGCCAATTTTTTTCGGGCATGTAAGTCCCGTCGAAATCAGAACTATAAAAGTCAGGAATACAACTCTTTTCATTTGTTTCAGAATAAGACATTATGTATATAAAATTATGCTATTATAAAAGACCAGGAATTATTTATTTCATTAATTCATGATTTATTCCTGCTTCTCTTAAGAATCCGGGAAGGTTAAATATTGTTGCAAGGGGTTTCTTATGAATTCTTAGTAATTTTATTGAGTATTTCATCAGGTGTATGACCATAAGGCAGGTTATATTAAGGTACAGGTATTCGATAGGATTACTGTTACTGTTTGTTCTGATTGAAAATGTGGCATGGATTATTGAGCCGACATTTTTCGGGAAGCTTCTTGATGCCCTTATAGGTCATTTTTACGATCATGAAAACATAAACTATTTTCTACCTCTCTTTATCTGGATACTTATATATTTTATAAATGTGCTTGGAGGGTCTCTTCACAGGTACTTTAACGGGGGTATCTATGCCAGAATGTATGCCGATGTTGCCACCGAAGTAATAAATGAGTCAAAGTCGAGGGGTGATCAGTTCTCAAAAATGCTTGTAAGAACTGAGTTGGTAAAGGAGTATATCTCGTTCTTTAAGGAAAGGGTGCCTGAGATGTTATGGCAGCTTTCTGCCTCAGTTGGAGCAGTCATAGCTTTGTTCTTTTACGATTACAGAATCGGGCTGGTTTGCCTGGCAGTTATTGGTCCGGTTGCATGGATTAACAACCTGAACCGGAAAAAGATATCACATCTGCAAAAGGATATACATGACACTCAGGAGGAGCTTTACAGGCTAATTGAAACCAGGGATACTTCCAGAATACATCACTTTTTTTTCAATATGATCCTGCCAAGGACCAGAATAGCAAAATGGAATTCATTCACTTTCACCATTGTTAAGGCTATGCTTGCTGTCATTTTTGTTGTTGTCCTCTTCATCTGTGTGGATGTCGATGATTTCTCAACAGGTAAGATATATTCAATAGTAGCCTATTTATGGACTTTTATCGGACAGACAGATTATCTCCCTGACCTGATGGAAAGTCTTGGTTCATTGAAAGACCTTAACATGAGATTTGAGAGTGCCCCTGACGCCGGTATGTCAGAAGGCACTGTTGTCAGTTAATTCATCAACCGGGAAAAGCATGGAACTCTGAATGTGAGCTTCAAAATCTGTCAAAGGTATCATAGGCCGTATTGTTTGACTGCTGCAGGTCAACCTGGCTGGTTTTTCTCCGTGGATTCAGGCTGGTTACTTTTTTACCCGGCTCTTTCTCCACCAGTCTAAAGTACGACATCATATCTAGTAGTTGCTGAGCCTGCCCGGCCAGTTCTTCCGAGCTTGTTGCCATCTCTTCCGAGGCTGCTGCATTCTGTTGTGTGATTTTGTTGAGCTGAAGGACAGCGTTGTTGATCTGTTCCACTCCGCTGTTCTGTTCAATGCTGGCGCCTACAATCTCCTCTACAAGTTTTGCAGTCTTTTCTATTTCCGGGACAAGGAGTGACAGCATTTTTCCTGACTCTTCCGTGGCTCTTACACTGTTCTTCGTAAGTGTTTCAATCTCTATTGCTGAAGCCTGGCTTCTCTCTGCCAGTTTACGTACCTCTGAAGCCACAACTGCAAAACCTTTGCCGTGCTCACCTGCCCGGGCAGCCTCTACAGCTGCATTAAGCGCAAGTATATTGGTCTGACGTGCTATCTCACCTATTATTGAAACTTTTTCTGCTATCTCCTTCATGAAATTCAAAATCTGCAGAGATGCTTCATTTGCCGTTTCTATACCGCTGGCCGCATTTAGTGCAATCGTCTCTGTCTCCCGTGCATTGGCAGTGTTCTGTTGAATATTGGCAAGCATCTGCTCCAGTGAGGAGGAGACCTCTTCAGTTGCTGAGGCCTGTTCTGTGGCACCCTCATTCATCTGTTGTGATGTTGAACTCATCTGCTGACTTGAGACGGAGATATTGTCAATAGCAAGCTTAAATTCATTGATGATGTTTGCAGTTGACCTTACCATCTCTGTCAGTGATTCCATTAGGTCATCCTGTTCTGATCTCTTCTTCAGGTCGATGGCAAGATTGCCGTTAGCAGCTATTCTGGCCTTTTCTATAATTTCCCGATCGGCCATGATAAGCATATTCAGGTTTTTCTTTATCTCTTCAAAATCACCTGCATATTTTTCAGTTATCAACTCCGGAATATCGCCTTTTGAAATCCTTTTAATATACTCAGCCGCTGTATCAAGTGGTTTTATTACAACATCAAGCAACTCATTTATACCGGCAATTATCCCCCTGAACTCTTCGTTTGTCTCATTCTCGCTTGCTCTGACTGACAGTTTTCCTTCCACCGCAGAAGAGATAAGGCTTTTTGTCTGAAATATCAATGAGTTAATTATCTTTTGAATATTCGTAACAATTGCATGGGCGAACACATACCACGTGATAGCAGAAATAAGAAGGAATATCAGCATTGTAATCACGGTTGCGTCTGTCCGCTGCTTGTTTTTTTCTGATGTATTCCTGCCGGAATCAATGGTATGCTGAAGAGCCGTCTCCATCGACTTCTGGAATTCTTCGTTTGCTGTAGCCCAGCTTCCCGTAAGCATAGCTTTTGCTTCAGAAGAATTACCTCCTTTTATGAGCTTTAAAAAACCCGGGACAAACTGCATGTACTCTTTTTTTGAACTGACCAGTGATTCATAATCCTTTCTTGCCTGTTCATTGTTCAGGGTCTTTTCATATTTGCTTAAGAGGTCGTCAAACAGCGCTTCTGTCTCGGTAAGCTTTTGATATTTGGCATTCACCTCTGCTTCGGACCCGGAAATCAACAGGTCCCTTACACTTATCCTGATCTTCTCAAAAGTATCAGATAGCCTGACACAATATTGCAAAGGGACTGCAACCTCCTGGTATATTCCGGTGCACCCTTTGTTTATCATTCTCATCTGATATATTGCAAAAAAACCGACAATCAATATTACAATTGAGGCAGATGTAAAACTCAAAATCAGTTTTGTCCGGATATTAAATTTCTTAAACATAGGTGTTCCTCCAGGTTAGTATCTAAAATAGGATTGATTAAGCGGATGGCACTCAGGTAATGCCCATAATATGGGCATAAGACTGTCGTAATAAAGGATAGGACCATCGTCCTTTAATGAATGTGCAGACATTAAAAAAAAATCAACTTTCAATGTAAACTTAAAAAATAATTTCTGATTATTCTATAGAGATCTCTTCTTTTTAGAATATTTTCTTAAAATATTCGGGGAAAGAGGGAGGCTAATGCCTGATTAATTTGAACAGAATTTAAAAAAAAACAGCTTTTTGATTACGGTTTAATTTAAAACAAGTTTGTAACTTGCTGAAAATATGAGCAAAAATGTCTCCTTTCCCGGGAAAATGGTGTCATTTTTTTGCTTTCATCTCCTTCCTCTTTTTCTTGAATGCTCAAAATGGATTTGGACAGTATTATCTTATTGGCACAGATCCGGGATCTGTGAAATGGAGACAGATAAAGACACCGGATTTCCGGGTAATCTATCCTGTCAATTTTGAGAGTGAGGCTCAGCATGTAGCAAACGGGCTTGAATACAATTTTCTTCCGGGAAACAGATCTTTATTCAAATCTGTGCCAAAGACTCCTGTTGTTCTGCACAACCTGACTACCAATCCCAGCTCGGTCACATACATTGCACCGCGACGTATGGAGTTTTTTACTGCTCCGCCACAGGATATTTACCCCCAGGACTGGGTAGATCAGCTTATAATACATGAGTATAGGCATGCTGTACAATATTCGGCACTTAATGTTGGTTTTACCCGATTTCTTTATTACATGCTGGGAGAGCAGGGCGTATTCGGTATGTGCGGGCTGTTCCTGCCAATGTGGTTTATTGAAGGCGATGCCACTTCTGCAGAAACGGCACTTCACTGTACAGGCAGGGGCAGAACACCTTCGTTTGAGATGAGAATAAGGGCTCAGTTTGTCGATAAAGGTATCTATTCCTATGAAAAAGCCAACTACGGCTCTTTCGCTGACTTTGTCCCGGGTAAATATGAGCTTGGCTATCAGCTTGTGGGATGGTCGCGTGTTGACTTCGGCCCATTGATCTGGAGTAAAGTAATAAACAATGTGGGAAGACGGCCCTATACTCTCGTGCCATTTTCTTCAGAGCTGAAAAAACAGACTGGATTCAACAAGTATCATCTGTACGACACTATTACAAAACAGATTCAAACCAGGTGGCTCGAAGAAGACAAATCTCTTCAGAAAAGCAAATACCAGGTTATCACAAATACACCTCAAAAGAGTTATACCAGCTATAATCTGCCTGTAGTATTCAGAGATAGCCTGCTGATTGCCGTAAAGTCATCACTGGATGACATAACCAGAGTGGTGCTGATAAATTCAGGAGAAAAAGAAAAAGAGCTGTTCCCTGTCGGGATTAATTATTTCTTTGAGTCCCTGAGTGCAAGCGATACAGTAGTCTACTGGTCTGAGCTGGTCACAGACCAGCGTTGGTTACTAAGAGACTACAGGGTTATCAAATCATATAGTTTTAACAGTAAAAAGGTGGCTCAACTGACTCATCTTACAAGGTACTACGCACCATCAGTTTCTAAAGACGGTAAACGACTTGCGGCAGTGGAAGTCACTCCTGAAAACAAATACTATCTTGTTATACTGAATTCAAAAGACGGTTCCTTGACTAACCGGTACAGCACGAAAGATAATCTCCTGTTTATTCATCCAAAGTGGTCAGACGATGGCAAATCGATTGTATCAATAGTCTTTGGAAAGGAGGGGAACAATATTGCAATTACTGATTCTGAAACAGGAGAAACAGTATTGCTTCTTCCTTATTCATTTATGGAGATGAAAAGGCCGTCATTTTATCTTGATTACATTATTTACACTGCTTCCTATGATGGTAAGGATAACATCTATGCACTTAACCGTAGAACGAAGCAGGTCTATAGGGTTACTTCGGCACGATTTGGCGCTTCTGATGCCACACTGACTGATGATCTCAAAGAAATAGTTTATTCGGATTACTCTGCCGATGGATATAGTCTGGTCAAAGCAAAGCCTGACACCACAACATGGAACAGTATAAGCATACCTGTTAAAAGTGCCTTTCCGCTGGCTGAGGAGCTTACCCGTCAGGAGGGCTTTATTTTTAACACTGACTCAATGCCTGAAATTGAATATGAGACGAGTCGTTACAGTAAAATCCTGAACCTGTTTAATTTTCACAGTTGGGCTCCTGTGGGAGTTGATCTTCAGAATATTACTGCCGCCCCTGGAGCTACACTGCTATCTCAGAATCTTTTAGGAACAACTGTCACTGCAATCGGCTATTTATATAACCTCAATGAAAATACGGGCAAATATTACCTGTCTGTGAGTGATGAGAGTCTGTATACAGCAATCGATTTTAATGCAGACTATACTCAGCGAAAAGATACGGGTGTCTATACAGAGGATAAAGTAGTTCCTGAGCGGTGGAATGAGTTTAACCTGTCCGTTGGGTTACGGCTTCCGCTCAACTGGACTCATAATAACTGGAAGAGAAGCTTTCAGCCGGCTGCAGGTGTGAATTTTAAGAATCTCAGGATGAATGAGTCTGTACCATTGGATTTTGAATTTAAAAATATTGTATCGTTGAAATATTCACTACTGGCTTCAAACATAATAAAAACCTCCCCGCGCGATATCTTTCCACACTGGAGTCAGCAATTGCAGCTCGATTTCAGCAACACTCCTTTTATAAATAGTACAAACTCAATATTTTCAGCACAGCTAACCTTTGACTTTCCGGGACTGTTCAGGCATCATGGCATCCATCTTTACGGGGCCTACCAGAAGAGGAATGAGGATATTTATCCGTTTGAAGATATTATTTTTTTCCCCAGGGGGTATACTGAAATTGAGCGGGATGAGATTTCAAGCTTCTCTGCAATGTATTCCCTGCCTTTGTTTTATCCCGACTGGAGTGTGGGGCAGATATTATATTTTAAAAGATTCAAAATGTCGTTGTTTTATGATTTTGCAGAGAGCCCGGAAAACCTCTCTCCAAAACATTTTACCTCTCTGGGTCTGGATTTAAGATCTGATTTCAGCTTTTTAAACCTCATTACGCCACTCGACGCCGGGGTGAGATCAATATATGTTCCTGATAAAGGCAGAATGCAGTTTGAACTGCTCTTCTCAATTAATTTTGGCGGGATGTACTGACAATCCTGCCTGTTTCATTCTGTCAGTTTAAAAACCTTTTGTTCAGCAGCGGAGATAAAATCATTTATCTCCTTTTTAATGTGCTTATGTTCTGATGATTGCTCTTTTTGTGATATTTTATTCAGCGTAAGCAATAATTCTTTAATGTCTTCTTCACTGTTTTCAATACCCAGGCTTATCCTTAGCAGTCCGGGAAGTTTCATCCCGGGCAGGAGGGTAACCATTATCTTCTGGAACTTCTCCAGGCCGGGTCCCACATTTGCCAGCTTTTTAATAAGGATATGTGCACAGTGGCATCCGCTGCGTGTACCTATTCCACCCTGAAAGGCAAGTCTCTTTGCCATTCCGCTTGCCATTATGCCTCTCATGTTCACCAGGATGACGCCGCCCTTATGGATAAACGAGGGCGATTCAGGATCCTTAATGCCATATATTGTCATACCGTCAATCTCTGATAGCCCATTTAAGGCTATTGTGGTGAGCCTCTGTTCCTCGCTCACGAGGTTATTCATCTCTATACGCTGTAAAAGCACCAGTGCTTTACCCAACGCTGCTATCCCCACAACATTTTCCTCTCCTGAAGAGATTATCTCAGCCAGCCTGTTGTTATCAAAGCGGATCAGTTCTTTCCTTACCGCAAGCACTCCGGTACCAAATGGAGCATAGGCCTTATGAGCCGAGAAAGCCAGAAAATCTATCCCGCTTTTCTCCATATCAATACTTCGGTGAGCTATAACCTGTGCTGCATCGACAAACAACAGGGCACCATAGTGATGAACGATTCTGCTTATATCATCAATGTTATTAAATACTCCGAGTACATTTGATCCCCCGCACACGGCCATCAGCCTGATACGTTTTCTGCCGTGAAGATTCTGTAAGTTATATTCACTCAACAGCTTTTCAAGTTCAATAATATCCACAAAACCGTTTGCATCCGCACTCACCTTAATCATGGAATAGCCCGGAAGAGATCTCCACGGGAGGTCATTTGAGTTATGTTCGATTATGGTATTTATGATAACCGGTTCAATATCTTTTTCTGTGTCAAGTTGAAGGTTTTCAGCTGCCAGGTTAATTGATTCGGTAGTATTTGAGGTGAATAATATTTCAAATTTTCTCCCTACGGCACCCACCATTTCAGCGCATACTCTTTTTACCTTATCAATAATCTCAATATGAGTATCTTCTGGTTGTCGCCATGTCTGGCACACTGCTTTCCATACAGGAAGAGGGGCCGGGGTGCTGGCCGCATTGTCGAGGTTAATATATGGCTTCAGTCCTTCACATGTGGGGACAGACACACCTATGCCCGGGAAAGTACCTCTCAGTTTTTCAAGTAGTTCAGTGCCTGAATATTTTTCCAGCTGATCGTGAAACAGGATATCATCGGCCTGCAGCCTCTCTTCCTTGTTATCAAATAACCTACAGCTGTGAGAACCATTAATAAGGAGCAACGCCCTGGCAAATGCAATGATATTGATAATTGCAGGGGTGCCGGCTTCGAACCTGGACGGCGCATCAGACCATAATACCCAATCTTTTGATACCAGTCTGGCTGTTCCTCCTCCCGAATGTAACGGGGCTCCTTTTGGCAGTGCATTCCTTTTCACCGCCAGAGCCCGTACTCCAAGAGGAAGATTTATGTCCATGCTTGATATACACTCAAAACTGTCTGGTTCCAGTTTTGATATTAATGCAGATGCTCTTTCAGGAGTGCAAAAAACGACGGTGTACTTTCTGTGGTCAAGCTTAAGATAATCCAATACTATCTCCCTGGCCCTTTCATACAGGTGGGTGGTTACCATCGAAAAATGTCCGCTGCCACGATGAACGTTGGAGTATGTTTTCAGGGCCTCCAACACTCCCTGTTCAAGCAATCCAAAAGGGTCAGATGTCCCGTGTGCTGTCATAAGTTATAATGTATGTAAAACACATTTTTTA
>Ga0209099_1000591_pt1 | contig 42656 bp, 71 predicted proteins | sample AD_JPNHW2_MetaG_FD_184430 | JGI IMG/M metagenome (GOLD analysis project Ga0209099, IMG submission 184430) | Active sludge microbial communities of municipal wastewater-treating anaerobic digesters from Japan - AD_JPNHW2_MetaG (SPAdes) (version 2) | ecosystem: Engineered > Bioreactor > Anaerobic...
ACAATGCAGGATTCTTGATTTATTTTTTTAATTGACAATGCTAATTGAAAGTCATATACTTTGGTTAAGTTATTAAATAATTTTTCCGTATGGATTTTCATTTGATAGCTCCTTTTCAACACCCGTCAAATCATTGGCGGGTGGTTTTCTTTTTCCATAATTTCCAAGATAACACGGCGTCAGCTTGGTTTTTTGTCATTCCAAAGCTTGGAATATCGGTTATTTTTCTTAATTGCCAGTTGTTTATATCATCGGATTCTGGTTTTATACCAAAGTCAATGTTATCAATTTCTATATCAGATTCTTCGTAAATTTTAATTTCAACACCATTGTATCTTGCAAGCTTACCATCATTTCGAATATAAACCACGCCATATTCCAAATCGTAAAAAGAAAACCAACCATCTGGGGCCGCATACGGTGAAATTTCTTGACCGTATTTGAAACAGGATTCTGGTATATCCTGTAATTCTGGTTTTTGTTCCTCATTATCGTCTTTCTTTTCAGATTCATCTGCAAATGGGTCATCTAAGATAATAAATTTACCATTCCTTGTTTCTGCTGCTTTTGGCAATACTTCGGTAAAATCCAAATCCCCATAGTTTTCTATATTGCCGCCGCAATCAAATATCCGACAAACAGTTTTATTCTGATGTGGTCGCAAGCCACGCCCAACTTTTTGAACCCAACGGCTGCGCGACCCATCGATGCATAAATTAAACACATTCATAATATACGGATCATCAAATCCCTCGGTTGCAATATCAACATTGACCAACCACTGAGTTTTACCTTTGATAAATCTGTCCATTTCCTCATCGTTATCATAACCACCAGATTTTATATACGATACAGATTCACCCATTTCCTGCAAAGTTTCTTTTACATGGATTGCAACGCTGTGGTTTCTGCAGAAAATGATTGATTTTCCAGGTAATCGTTCCAGTTCTTCAAAAGACTTTTTCAAATCTTTTTTCAAATTTTCAATGTATTTCAACAACAAATCACCAAAAAGACCGTCTGGAATATCCCAAAGAGAATTAAAATTATGAAATTCTGGTTTTGATAGATAATTCATAGCAATCAATTCGCGCGCCGATATCTGATAAAAATTATCAAATAATGTTCCAAGTGTCTTTTTATCACCTCGAATTGGGGTTGCGGTTGCACCAAATAAAAATTCCGGATTCCAATACGCGGTTAGTTCTTCATAGGATTTTGCGCGAGAATGCTGCACTTCATCGTATATTATTGCCACTGGTTTTGGTAATTTTTCAAAGTGATTTATTGCGGTTTGAACCGTCATAAATACAACTCGACCATGCATTGACTTCATTCTACCGGAATACTCAGACGCAGCATATTCAGGAACTACCTGACGAAATTTATCTATGTTTTGCTGGTTAATCTTATCCCGACCAACAATAACATAAATTTTACCTTTTGAATTATTCGCAATCCAACGCGCAACAGCAGATAACATTATTGTTTTTCCTGCACCAGTCGCGGCCACCAACAATGAATTTTTATCATTGGCCAGTTTCTTTGTGCAGAATTTTACTGCGTCTTCTTGATATTTACGAAGTTTGAACATTATTTAACATCCCCACAAAAATTTGAATCAAATTGTATTGTTTCTGCGCTGGGTTTGTTATTCCAAGATGATGTTCTTTGTGTCCAGTATGCAATGCAATCGTTTTTTGTTGGTTGCGGGGTTTTATCTTTTGGAATTATAATCCAAATACAGATTGTGGTTAATAAAATTATTGATAATTGTTTCATTGTTTGCTCCTTTCTATGAACACATTATTACATAAAAAAAATCGAATTGCAAATTTATTTTTTGATTTTTTTTATTTTATTTTTATTTTTCTATTTTATATATCTTCTGTTTTTTTAATATATATTTTATAAATACATAAATTACATAACCTTATGGTTATAAATAATTGGCTATAATCAAAGAATTATTAGAATAAAAACGCCAAAAATGCGCGCACATTTGGCTATTTGATGGCGCATATACGGCGCATAATGGCAAATATCGACACTTTGCAGAATTTGGCAAATAATAATTTTTTTCAAAAAAAGATTTGACTTTTTATTTTTTATTGCTATAATTTGGTTATAAAAAGGAAAAAACAATGAAAATAAAAAAGAACGAAAGAGTATTATTAGAAGTATTACAAAAAGTAAAATTTGTTTGTAAAAATAACAATATCGCCCTGTCAAAAGCATATAGAATACTTCATACATATTTAACAGATCGACATTATTTTGGTAAAATATCACAAAGAACAGAATTAAAGTTATCCGAATCCGAAAAAGAATTGATAAAAGTTGTTGATGATATTTTGAAAATTAAACATGATGACGATAAAGAATAATTCTATAAAATAAAACTGGAGGAAAAAATGGAACACGAAAATATACTTGTAAAAGATTTAATAGAAACCATCAAAGATTCGTATGAACAATTAAAAGATCTTGGATATGAATTTGATGATTGTCCTATTTGTCAACAAAAAATGCCTGTTGAATATAAACATTCTCTAACAACAATAATGATTCGTGGATTAAGTCATTTGTTTCAAGCAACTGGTCGGCGCGCAAATCTACAAAAACTTCTTGAAAATAAGAGCGAATACACGAATTTCCAAAAACTTCGTTATTTTGGGCTTGCAATGCCGGCCGATGACGATAGTGGTGATTGGTTTATGACATTGCGCGGATTTGAATTTATGACCGGCCAAAGAAAAGTTCCAAAATTTGTCTGGACAAAGAAAGCCAAAGTTATAAGATTCAGTAATGAAATGGTATCAATCGATGATATAAAAGATTGTGTCCAGTATAAGCAAGAATGGCGTGCGCAAGCACAATTTGCAACAGGTAAGCAACAAAACTTATTTTAGGGGGATAAAATGGTATGTGAACAATGCGGGAAAATAATAAATCAACAAAATAAGTTCATTCGAGTGATAAAAAATAATAGGCCACATATTGTTAATTTTGATTCCTATGAATGTTATTTGAAATTTTGGGATGGTGTCCCGAATTTTATACCGTTGTTACCAATCGAGAATACAAATGAAACGAACGCCATTGAAGCCATTTAAGCCAAAGGCAGGTGTTAAATACTGGCCAGGAACAAGTATAAGGATAAAAGAAAATGTCAAACCAATTCGTAAAATATCAGAAAATTGGAAAAAGATATGGTTGTTAACAAGAAAAATATGTTTTGATAAATGGGGTAAAGTTTGTTTTCTTTGTGGAAGTGTAGAAAATATACAAGTCCATCATTGGCAACAAACTAGAAGTCAGAACCCATCAAGGCGGACAGATCAAACGAATCTTATTCCATTATGCGCAAAATGTCATTCTCATAATGGTGCTGATAAAAGATTTTATGAATTAAAAGAACAAATAGAAAGGAAACTAAAATGAAAACAAAATATACCTTACAGGAACTTATTGATAAAAAAATAGCTATTCGCTGTAATTCACAGGAAGAAGCCGATAAAGTTTGTAAGTTTATGAATATAGAAAGAATTTTAATTCCTAGTTGTTGCTATTCGATTATAATAAAACCAGAACCAAAAGAAATGAAAGAAATAATCCCTGCATCAGAGTTTTTTATGGAAGATGATGTGGAAGAAGTTAAAGATATTATTGTCGACAATTTCAAATTACAACTGACAGTAAAAGAATTAAAATCTGGCGATAAAATATCAGTTGTTAGTGTTGATGGCGCGAGATATGCGGCAGTAGTAAAAATTATTATGGACGACAGACTGGTCTATGATGATTTTTCTTGGACTTACATAAATGCCATAAAAGAAATAACCCGTTCAGTAGATATGAGTAAGTATATTGGAAAGTTGGGCTGGTTTTGGGATTATGAAAATAACAAAAATGTATTGGGCATACTTTATAAAATAAATGATAGAAACATAGAAAGATATAATAGTAAAAATGGTTTTAGTTTTCAAAACTTTACACCCTTAACACAATCAGAAATAGATGAACTTAATCCAAATAAGGATAACTAAAATGATATGCTTAATTCCAATTAACGACTATTACATAAACGCAAATCTGATTGTTTTCCTTGCAGATAAACATCCTGCGATAGGAAAAGATTTTTGTAAGATAGGTATGCGTGGAATGGACAATATAACTGTTGATACAAATTGTGAAGTAATTAAAAAACAAATATATAAAACTTGTAAGGATAACTAAAATGAACTGGAATAATCCTACACAAATTCCAAATGAAAAAGCACAGGTTATTTTTCATTTGCACGAAGGTAATCCAAGATTTGGAATTTTCAAAGATGGCCACATTGAAGAAAGCCATGGTGAAAAACACAAAATGTATGAAATAAAAAAATGGGTATATGTTCATGAATGGCAAATGGAAATATACAGAACTAGAAACGAAAATAAACGAGGATAAAAATGTATCATATTGTTAAAAATAGTTTGTATTTCAAATACGCAATATCATTGATTGATAAGAGTTTTGTATTTACAGATTCTGATAAAAAATCAAAGAATTTTGACACAGAAAGGTTGGCGGGTATATTTGCCGAAAATATAGGATTAAAAAATTATACAATTCAAAAAGAAAAAATAAGATGAAAAGATTTTTATTTTGTTATATTTTTTATATTATAAACATTATAATTTAAGTTGCTATATTCAAGGATTCTAGTATAGAAATGAATATATTGTGTGTGATTTGGGCAAAAAATTATGGTTGATTATTTAATAGATGATAAGTAAAATAAAATTATGGGAAAGAGCGTTTGGTATCGCAAGTAGGTTTAATTACCTGCCCTCCGAAAGGTGTAACGCGACCAAAGATTTCCTACCAAAGATTCTGATGTAAAAGTCGGATTATGCAAGACGCCTGCCAGAGCGTATCTGGCATAAATTAAAATGGAATATGGTATATTACGAACTTTTTCTGGACAATTATTAAAATTCACTTGGTTTAACGATTTGGATACAATATACACCGCGGCTGCGCGAAGACTTAAAAATGACCCGATTATGGGTAATTTATCACCATCAGAATATCTTGAAAAAAATAACATAAAAAGCTTGCAACCTATCAATGAATGGTGGTATAATCGCATTGTCGAAGAGATAGATAATAAAACTGGAGGAAAAAATGAAAATCGAGAAAATTGCATGGGTAGATAATAGCATCATGTTTGATAACGATAAGTGGCACGAAATCAACAAACTTAAAGATATACCCGAAACTGTTCACTTAACCACAGGTTTTGTGGTATTTGAAAGTGAAAAACAAATATGTCTTGCAATGACCGTCAACGATAATCAGATGTTCACCGGTCAGTATATTTGCAAATCAAGTATTGTTGACCGGATGGTAATTTATGATTCCGAATCATCAGAAAAGAAAGATGTCGTTGCTGTTGAATTAGAACCGGTTGATATTCCAGATCAGAAAGTTAAAATTGAAAACCCAATAAAAAATGAATTATCAGAAGAAGAAAAACAACATAGAATAAAAATAAGTCAAGCTTTTGATAAATTCAATCAAATAAAAATGGATCACAAAATTCCAAAAGATTCGTATATTGTAAGTTATGATCCCGTATGCACTCATTTTATTGCAAAGGATAACAAAACAGAATACTTTACAAATGTTCATTTTATAGATTCAAACTGTAACCCATTGCCTGTAAATAAAGCCACATGTAAAACAAATGGAATAATTGAAGAAGTTTTTGACACAGCAATCAAAGAAGATAAAAAAATAGTGGATAAGATTGAAAAATTAAAAAAAACAGAAATCGAAACGCCAAAGCCAAAATCGTATCAACCTGGTGAGTATTTTCCAGCAAAGTCCAGTCAAACAAAAAATATAAAATTAAGTCCCCGCGAAAATGAACTTTTGGAACTTGAAAAGAAATATCCTGGCGACACAAGAAAACAATCAGAAGATTTAGGATGCACTATGCAAACAATCTATGTTATGCGTAACTCTATCAAAAAGAAACAAGCATTGGGGAAATAACGATGGCAGACGCAAAAAAGATTGATAAATATCTGAAAAAAGACATCAACATACTTCACGATAAAGAAAAGCAATATACACTGGCAAAAAAATTATTTCCTGGGCATATTTGTCGCCATGTCGATATTATAAATGTTTATAAATACTGTGGCTATGCACAAAATGAAGAAAAAGATATTAAAATAGCTTTTTATCAACGGAATGGTTATGCAATGCCCGAAGAAGAAATTAACAAAATAAAAGCAGAATTTTGGCTGGTTGTTTTTGGTAAAACTCGTGAGAATGTTTCTTGACATATTATTTTTATAGGAGTATTATTTTCAAGAGAGGATTAAAATGGGTAAAAAAAATATCACAATAACACTTTTTGATCACAATACTCATCCCGTCTGGGCAGATTCATACCAATCTGTGCATGCAGCAAAAAACAAGACAAATGGTGCTTATACTTATTCGATTGATATTGTAAAGTATCATATTCCAATTATCCTCGACTTGCTGGCCAATCAAAAAAAATATAAAAATATCATAATAACAACCGTTGGTTCAAATAATTATGAAATAATTCCCAAAAAAACAGATTTGATAATATCATATTTGCATGAAAACATCGACCGCGAAATCCCAAGAATTGAAGAATTTATAAAAAATTATAAGAAAAAAGTTATTTATATCACAGCGCGTCTGGATTTATACGAAAAAATTATATCAATGGGCATTGATGCAATTCACCTCCCGATGGCTATTGTTGTATCGGACATTGATAAATTTGAGGGTAAATTTCAAAAGTATTATGGTAAACGCGTGATTTGGTTCGGCAATAAATATCTCGGTAAAGACGCAATGTTTGGCAAAGTAAAAAGCACATTCATTCGAAAAGGTTGGCAATTTGACGAAATATCCAAAAATAAGTTCAACAATAGAATTAAACTGAATCGTGATAATATATTTGAGATATTATCGCATTATCAATATGGTGTTGGGGTGGGTCGGTGTTTTCTTGAAGTGACCGCGCTCGGTATTAAAACAATGATCTGCGCACAAAAGAATGGTGGGATTATCACAAACAATGAAGAGTTTGAATTACATAAAGCTCATAATTTTGCAGCGTCAAGTCCAATTTGCACATATTCACCATTGATTGAGGATTGTATCGATGGAATAAGCAAATCAATTATCAAAACGGTTGATGTTCACGAAATCTTACCATATTTAGAAAAACAATTAAAAGATATACTGGAATAAGCTATGGATATTGTTTATATGGTGCGCAACGGCGATCAAAATGAAGATTTACGGTATAGTCTTCGCTCTATTGCCAAAAACGCACCAGAATTTGATAAAATACATATTGTTGGATATAAGCCAAGGTGGGTAAGTGATGATGTTTTATATTATCCAACATCCCAAAATTCGGCAGTATCCAAGAATAGAAACACGACTATGAACCTTATGGCTGCATATAACATCCCAAAGATATCTGATGATTTTATTCTTATGAATGATGATTTTATTCTAATCCGACCAATTCAAGATTGGAATGAGTCGTTGAATAAAGTTAAGAATACTCTCGAAGAACAGATAAAAGAATACAGAAAATTTGGCGTTTATTCAAAATACGCCAAGACATTTGAAGATTGTCTTCCTTTGATAAAAGAAATTTCTGGCCGAAATGTTCCATATAATTATGAGCAACATTTTCCAATTATAATAAACAGAAGTAAATTCAACACTATTTTCAATGATATACGCGTAATAAATTATATCAATTCACATGACATAGTTCTAAAAAGAAGCTTGTATGGAAATGCAGCGGGCTTACCGTTTGATAAACAATCTGATGATGTTAAAATAAGATCTGGCGATCCGAATGAATTTACCACCGATTGGATTTCTGTATTTGATAACTATATTGGTAATCCAAGAAAGCCAAAACTGAATAAATTCTTAAATAATTTATTCCCAGAGAAATGCAAATATGAAAAATAGGAGTAAATAATGAAAAAAACAATTGATCAATCTTTGTGGAAATTTGAAATCAGAAAATTATCTGATTTGGTCAAAAATCCAAACAATCCACGCGAAATCACAAAAGAAACATTAAAAGGCGTTCGGGAATCATTGAAACGCAATGGATACATTGATAGAATTGTTATAAATAATCAAAATATGATTTTATCTGGCCACGCGCGATATGAAGTGCTTTTGGAACAATTTGAACCAGATACTGAGGTTGAAGTATTAGTTGCAACCCGTGATTTGACCAAAGATGAAGAGGAAAATGTTCTTCTTGGAATGAATACCCAAGGCGGAAAATGGGATATGAAATTACTTTCATTGAATTTCGATCCAATCAAGCTTGATGATTTTGGCATTGATTTCAAAAGAATTGAAAGTGAAAAAGAAATTGAAGAAGTAGAATGTCCAGATATAGACGATACAAATAAACCAATTTGTCGATTAGGTGAAGTTTGGATACTCGGAAATCACCGATTGATGTGTGGGGATGCAACAATTATTGATGATGTAGAAAAATTATCAAATAATACTAAAATGGATTTATTTATTACCGACCCGCCATATAACGTTGAATACGAAGGGAAAACAAAAGATAAATTAAAAATTCAAAATGATTCTATGTCTGATGATAATTTTATGAAATTTCTAATAGATTCATTTACTTGTGCAAATGCTTTTATGCGGGATGGAGCAGTATTTTACATATGGCATGCTGATTCAGAAGGTTACAATTTCCGTTCTGCATGTAAAAATACTAGTTGGAAAATTCGTGAATGTTTGATTTGGGTAAAAAATAGTATGGTGATGGGTCGTCAAGACTACCAATGGAAACACGAACCATGTCTATACGGTTGGAAAGACGGTGCTTCACATATTTGGAATTCGGATAGAAAACAAACAACTGTTCTTGAATTCAATAAACCATCTGCTAATAAAGAACATCCTACTATGAAACCTATTGAGCTATTTGCTTATCAAATTAAAAATAGCTCTCTTGAAAATAATACCGTCCTTGACCTATTCGGTGGTTCAGGAACAACAATCATCGCCTGTGAACAATTAAACCGTAAATGCTATACAATGGAACTTGACCCAAAGTATTGTGATGTTATTATCAAAAGATGGGAAAAATTCACTGGTAAACAAGCAAAAAGAGAATCCGATGGCTCTTTATTCAAAAAATAATGGACGCGAGGGTGAACGCGAGGGTGAATAAATGGGAAGACAAACAAAAGAATTTTTAGCTAATAAAGGCAAGATAATGGAAAAACGCACAAAAGAATCTGATAGAAAAGGTGCGATTTCCGCCAACGCCGCTATTAAAACAAAAAACGCAATGAAAGAGGCTATGGACTTGATTATGTCTATGAAAGCCAATGATGAAGATACAAAAATGATTCGTGGGAAATTTCCTCAACTATCAAAAACTGAAATTGATGGATATATCGAAGCAGCGGTTATGATGAGAAATCATTCAAGAAATAATCCTAAGGCAACTGCAAAGTTAATTGAAATTATGGGTGGAAGTGAAGAAATTCATGCGCCTGCTGGAATTTCCATTGTGGTTGCTGATAATAAAACCGCAAATTCTATCCAAAAAGTCATTGATTTACCGAAATAATTACCAAAGAGAGAGAAATGGCTGCCGAAATAAAACTTAGAAGTCTTGATTTGTCGTCAAGAATAACCCAAGAAGAGTTTATAGTCGCTTGTCAGCAGGTTGCTCGAAAAATGGAAAAAGATATTAACCATGGTCCGATAGGACTTGAATTTAATATCTATACAAGAAATGAGGCATTAAAATGGGAATTTACGCATAAGTTCTTGGATGTTCTTATGGAACAAATGCGGTTATTTGTTGCATTGCGGGATACAACATCACTGGTTGTCGATCAGATTGTTGTAAAAGTTCATAACAAAATGCCAGAACATAAAATAATTATAAGAAAAATATGAATGATGGAATCAAATTTACAAAAATATATGACCGGATTGTCGCCGCTATTCAAATGGGTGCGCGGATAATCTTTGCGCGCGGCGGAACATCATCATCAAAAACATGGTCAATTCTGTCCATATTGTTTATACGGGCTTTATACAGCCACCGTTACATCAATGTCATTGGTTTGACTTATAAACACCTTTCAATGGGTGTTTTACGAGATTCAAAGATTCTTGCGCGTCTATTTGGAATAGAATGGTCAGTTTGGTATCGGTCAACCGAACATATCTTGTTTTTCCCAGGTGGTGGTCAGATTAACTTCGTTTCCATTGATAAAATTGATACAGCACATGGTGTCAGATCTGATGATTTGTTCATAAACGAGTGTAATTATCAATCTTGGGAAATTGTGGACCAGCTTATTGCTAGAACATCTGGTTTGGTGTTTTTAGACTGTAATCCCTCCGCTAAATTCTGGATAATACCAAAAATTCTCGAAAATCCAGCATTCAAGGGTTCTGTTTATGAAGATGTTTCAACATACAAGGATAATCCATTTTTATCAAAGAATACCATTCAATCAATCGAAGCACATGATAGAAATAGTAATTGGTGGCGTGTATATGGTCTTGGTGAATGGGGCGCACATGAGGGACTTGTGTTCCAGAATGTCCAAATTGGTGAAACGCCAGAGGATATTATTCATAGTGTTCCTGAGAAATTTGGAATTGACTGGGGATTTGCCGCGGATGCGTTTGCTCTATCAGGTTCGTATGTTGTAAAAAAAGACGGGAAAAACTTACTTTATATTGATGATGAGCTATATATGCACCATGCCCTTAATAAACAAACCGCACCATTGGTCAAAGAAATTGTCGGAAAACGCAAGGTTGTATGTGATAATGCACGACCAGAGGCCATTGCGGAATATGTCAATGAATATGGAATAAATGCGGTTGCATGCCAAAAGGGAAAAGGTTCGGTCGAGGGCGGATATACAACATTACAGGAATTTGATATTATTTATATTTCACCAGAATGCAAGAATTTATATCGAGAGTTCACAACATTAGAACACGAGAAAGATAAAAGATCAGGGGAATTTACAGCAGAAATTAGGAAAAATCAAGATGATCACGGGGTTGATTCTGTTCGATATGCTTTGGAAGATATAACTCTTCATAAAAAAGATATTCGAAAAATGTTTATAAATATGCCCAGCGCAAACATTAGAGAACAAATTGACGAAGATAATATATCATTGCAGCCAGATTTATCACCAGACTCTTTCTTACTTTGACATTTTGAGAAAATACTTATACAATACACCAAAAGGGATTTTACGATGGAAAACAAAAAAAAGAAAACCGGATTTGTAAATTATTTACATAAAGTATTCAAATCTTATCCAATTAGCGATTCTAATGGCGACATATTCGAAGAAAACAAAACCCCGTTAGATATTGCCATTGAACAACAAAGAGATTTACTTATTTCCAATAATTATAAGAAAATCGATAATAAGCTTGTTTTGAAAGATGACGCCCCAGCATATTTTGCAGGGTTTGGCGTTGCGGGTATGGACCCTGCAAGTATAAAATTCCCAGGTTATCCTTTTTTAATGTCTTTGACCCAGAATCCACTTATTAGAAATGGCGTTCAGAAAATCGCCAATGATATGACAAAAAACTGGTGTAAAATAAATACATTAAAAGACGACCAGAAAGACAGAAGCGAATTTGTTACCCGTAAATTGGAAAATCTTAATTGCCGTGAAACTTTTAAGAAAGGCGAAATTGCAACCGGATATTATGGCGGATGTCTTATTTATGTCGAGATTGTTGATTCCAATGGTAATGCTCCAAATGATGAAGAATTAAAAACACCTATTTGGGATGATAATAACGAAGAAGTCGCCAAGGTTAAATTAAAAGGAATGAGAGTAAATCGGTTAAAAGTTATCGAACCTTGGAACTTTACCTCGATGGGATATGATACAACAACCCCAACGCGTGCCGATTTTTATGAACCAACCTATTATATCGTGATGGGAAAAGAAATACATGCTTCCCGTTTCTTGCGTCTACGTGAGAATTATTGCCCGCAGATATATTCCCCAATTTATAATTTTCTTGGAATACCAACAGCTCAGTTGGCGTTTGATTATGCCTATGGATTCGAATCCGCAAGAAAATCCATCAACAAATTGATAAGAAAGTATTCATTGTTGGTTTTTGGAACAAATCTTAAACCAGATGATAATTCATTCAATGCAACAAAATTTATCCAGAACAGATTGAATGCCCTGGCCAAAGGCCGCGATAATAACAGTATTGCTTTATTTGATAAAGACACAGAAACATTCGAGAATATAACAACACCAATATCTGGCCTTGATCCGCTCTGGACCAAGCAGCTTGAATTGATGACAATCCCTTTCCAATTGCCTATTGTTAAACTTCTGGGCGCATCACCATCAGGATTCAGCACAGGGGATACAGAATTAACTAATTATTACGATGCGATTTCAACCAATCAAGTTTCTGTATTTGAAACCGAATTGTTAAAATTGAATAAAATGATTGATTATACAAATCCAGAAGAATCGAAAGAACCTGTTAATTTTGTTATAAGCTGGAATCCAATCAGAACAATGACAGATAAGGAAATTGCAGAATTGAGTAAAATTCGGATTGACGCTGATACGAGTTTGATGTCGAGTAATATCATCTCTGCCGAAGAGGTTCGCAATAGAATATCAAAAGATGAATTTTCGGGTTATAATGGAATAGATGCGGACCTGGTCCCAGAAGTTCCAGAGCCTGATGATACAGACGAAGATGACCTAGAACCTCCATTGAAAGAAGATGAAAAAAAGTAAACCAGTATATTCTTTTAATATCCCAATAAAAAATCCTGCATTCACGACGGAATACAAACGCCGTTTGCAAGATTTGATAACAAAATATCACAACGAAATAAAAGATATTGTGGATAAAAACTATTATTCTGACCAGTCGGAACTTGATTTTGTATCATTATTCCAAGAAATGATAAAAAGGAATACAAAGTTTCGTGCAGATTTGAATAAGCTTCCTGGGGATTTCTTTAACAAAAAGCTCAAATTTGTTAATAATTCGATGGAAAAATCATTTAAGAAAGCCACTGTCCAGCTTGCACAAAGCAATAAAGTATATATCGGGAAAGATGGAAAACCTGCAAAAGTTATGATTCCTGCAATAACATTCACTGCAACCCGGGAAGAGCGTGCATTCTTAAAATCGTCAGCTATTGAAAATTCTCAGTTGATACGAAGTATTGGCGAAGAACATATAAGACGGGCAAGCAGCGCGATTTCAAACGCAATGCAGACAGGTTCTAGCCGAGAGGAATTATTTGAAGAGCTTTCCCATGGATATGGAATAACAAAACGCCGTGCGGCAATTATTGCAATCGATCAGAGTAGCAAGATAACCGAACAGTTATCAACATTCAAAATGAAAAATTGTGGAATAAAAGAGGGTATCTGGATTCATTCACATGGTGATAAGAAACCTCGTCAAACACATTTGAAAATGGATGGTAAAAAATATAACCTTGATAAAGGTTTGTATGATTCACAAGTTGGAAAGTATGTTATCCCGGGTGAATTACCTGGTTGCACATGCACCAAATCGCCTGTAATACCAGATGAATGGATGGAAACAAAATGAGAAAATTGACATTTTTAGTTTTTTTTATAATAATAAATATGCACGCATATGCAGATACTTTCAAAGTCGTTGGGAATAAACGGTCGTATGATACAATTCAACAGGCTGAGAATTTTATCAAGAAAGATATGAAATGCGATGCGATTGATAAATATGGTGACTTTGGTTCTACAATGTTTGTCATAAACTGTTATATTATGGATGGAGATATGCATAATGTAGACAATAGTGACCATTTTTATGAAATACAAAAGTGTTCAAAACAGGGAATTTGTGCGTATTTTAGAAAATATAATGTTTCTGTAACACATCAATGAGGATTTTATGTTAAAAAATTATACACCTATTCGTGACCAAGCTCAAAAAGTATGGACTGACAATAATGGTTGGCTTAGAATTGATGGCGTTGAACTCACCCGCGAAACTGTAAATAAATATCTTGGTTCAGAATTAGATCCAGATGGTTCACATGGGTTAAAGTCATCTGATGTTTATAGCGTTTACCGATCGCCTGAAGCTCTTGAAGATACAGTTAACGAATTTACAAATATCGATGTAAGCGATAAACACGAGATGGATAATCCTGACAATCATATCAGAAGTATTGGAAGTATCGGCGCGGCTGAAACTTCAAAAGAAAACAATCAAACAGTCATTCGCGGGAATGTTGTTATAAAATCAACTCCATACATTGACGCTATAAATAAAAAAGATTTGAATGCTTTTTCTGTTGGATATGATTCTGTTTTAGATTTTACTCCAGGAACAACGCCATGGGGCGAACCTTATGATGTTAAAATAACAAAAATTATCCCAAATCACTTGAAATTAACAAACAATCCACGCGTCAAAACCGCAACGATTACTGACGAAGATTTTGTTGAATCAGAACATCCGCGAGATAATAATGGGCAATTTACATCAGGAACATCAAGATTTTTATCAAAAAACTCAAATAACGAACCAGAACATAAAGAATCGGAAAACCACGATTATACGAAACAAAGAAAAAAAGATAAAGATGCTAGTATATCTGCCGCAAGTGATATTATAAAAAGGATGGGGAAAAATATCAGTTCAACATCCTTAAAAGAAATATCCAAGAAATATGGATTAAACAAAAAAGATTTTTTAGAAATAGCAAAGAGCAATAAAGAATTAGATATGGAAATATACAGGAATTTTCCATCAAACAAATGGTGGAAATACTATGAAATTCCATTAGGTGACGATGAAGATTTTGCCAAATTTGACAATTCTGGAAAAAATGTTAATATAAAAACAACAACAAAAATAAAGGATTCAGAAATGAAATTTAATTTATTCAAGGCCATTATGAAAAAACACGGCATAAAAGACGAAGATATCGAGAAAGTTGAAAAAGATATGAAAGACGCTGATTATGCCTCTCGCGTCCGTGCCGCATTGCAGGAAGCTGGTTTTGGTGATGAGGAAATTGAAAAAGCTATGAATGCAATCAATCCTATTCTTGAAGATGTAAAATCGGAAGATGCCATGGTTGAAAAAGCCACCGCAAAAGAAGAAAAAGAAGAAGTTGCTGAGGGTGATGAAGAAGAGCCAAAAAAAGAGCCAGAAGTCGCCCCGAAAAAAGAAGAAGAATTAGAAAAGAAAGAAACCGAAGATGCCGATGGTGAATTGGATGCAAAAATTGAAGCTGCGGTTGCAAAGAAATTCGCTGAATTAAAAAAAGCACAGTCGGAAGTAACTGATTGTGTCGGAAAAATAAATGTTGGTGATTCTGCCAGTGTTGCCGATATTTATAAAGCAGGCTGCAAAATCTTGGGTGTTGATACCAAAGATATGAAAGATGATGACTTGAAAGTCGCATTTAAGACAGCAGCGGCAATGAAAGGCAACAAAATTAACGAAAAGAAAACAACTGTAACCGATGATGGATTGAATAAATCTTACACAAGGGTTATGAGTTTCTTGAAAAAATAACAAAAAAAGAAAGGAAAACAAAATGCAAACAAAAGTATATCAAGTTCCAAGTTTTGCGATTCACGGTGGAAGATCAAATCTATCCGATCCGGAAGTATTTACGCATCCAACTTATAAAGTTTCCCCAACAGCGTCAAAACCTGTTTTGATTGGTGGGTTCTTTTGGGCAACAACCGCACCATCCGGCGCAAGCAATGAAATTCAAGATCAGGGCTGGGCTGATGGAACTGGTTCTGGTTTGCCTGCTGGATTTGCAGGTTATCAACCAACATACGCTTTGGCTTCAACAGCAACAGATACTTTGACTGTTCCTGCTGGTCAGGTAATCTTAGGTTTGGAAAAAACAGCTCGTTATGTTTTATCCGCAACAACCCCAACAGTTGGTCAGAAAGTATTCGCAACTTTGGCAGATGGTTCTGTTCAATTTGGTGCTGCTGGTGCAACAATCTCTGGTGCTATTGAAACTGATTTTGTTGTCAAAACAGTAACAAGTGCCTTGGATGTATCATCGGGATCTGAAGTAACCAAAGCTTGGGTCGAAATCAGCAATCTATAAAAAAGGCAATAAAAAATGAATAAAATGACAAAAGCATTATTGAAAAATGGAATTTCCGGCGAAATTGTCGCAGTTCCAAAAGCATGGGAATTGAATGATGATGATTCAATCAATTTAATTGATGATGTTCCAACCACGATTACCGTTAGCAATGCTGGCGTCCCTGCCGAATTGCTGACAAACTTCAGCAACAAAGTTATTGAAGTTTTGCATACCGTCACAGGAATGGTTGCATTTGCTGGTGAAGCAGTTCTCATCGGAACATGGGGAATGACAACTGATAAATACCGTCAGGAAGAATTGGTTGGTCATATTGCACCATATTCGGATTATTCTGAAGCTGGTCTGTCTGACGCAAACAATGTTTGGATAAAAAACGATTTTTATCTGTATCAAACTGTTGTTCAGTATGGTGAATTGGAAAATGAAATCAATTCATTGGCAAAAATTAACCGCATCGAACAGAAACAACGCAGTGCTGCAACACAAATTGCAAGAGCTGCAAATCGTTTCCAGTTGTATGGTGTAGCAGGATTGAACATTTATGGTTTGTTAACAAATCCATTTATAAGTTCGGCTCTGACACCAGATCCTGACTCGGATTCAAATAGCGATTTGTATCTGCAAAATGCAATCGATATGTATAAGAACTTGAATCGCATTATCCTGGAAATTATTAACAATTCCGGTGGTCATGTTGACGCAACTTCTTCGTTCAAATTGGCATCTTCGCCAAAAATGGTTTCTGCAATTATGTCTAATCGCAGCAATCCTCTGGCAATCGCTTCTGAATCTGTTTTGGACATGCTGAAAAGAAGTTATCCAAAATTGGATACAGTTATGATTCCAGAATGTGAAACTGCTGCCGGAACTGAAATCTATGTAAAAGTAGAAGAAGTTAATGGTCAGAAGACCTGCGAGAATGTAACTAATTGCCAGTTGCGTGTTGGTAAAATAGTTCAAGGTCTGAGTTCTCAAAAGCAAAAATACTTTGCTGGAACCGCAGGATTACGCGTTTACTATCCTTTTGCGATAGCACACATGTTGAATCCAGATTCTGAATCTTAATCAACTAATATGGGCGGTGAAAATCCGCCCAATTATGCCTAATTAACAAAAGGAGTGAAATATGGCAGCAAAAAAGAAATTTGTTATCGAAGCCGAAAAGCTGGGTAATGAAGAAATTAACGCATTGTTGGAAAAATACAGTGCAGCTGATAAATCTGAAAAAGAATCAATCGAATTGGAAATTAAAGAAAAGGTTGCGGCCTTGTCCGAAAATACACCAAAGAATGATTCTGTTAATACACCAGAAACCCCAAAAGAAAAAACAAAAGTTACAACAAAGGAAGATCCAAACGGAACTTGCTATGCTTTCTGCTGTATCCATGGTGGTATAAGAATCCAATATCTGGATGATAATAAAAAATCTCAGACATTACATTTGAAATCGGCAAATAGTTTGAAAGTTTCAAATGGATTTATGAATATCCAATTAAATCCAAATTCTTATTCTGTAACAAAAGTTACAAATTCTGTTAAAAATTGCATTAAAGAACAACATGCAAGCGCAAAATGGTTGAAAGGATTGTTTGTATTCTTCCACAGTTCTGCAACTTTAACTGACGAACAGTTAAATTCTATTTTGAACAAGCGTGGTCCAAGTCCTTATGAACAGTTAACAGAAAAAGAAATTGAAAGTGCAACTGGGGTAAAAGCAAGTTCACAAGATGATTAAAAAATGGCATACATATTTAATAAAGTTGATTTTCTAAAAATCTATCCCCAATTTTCATCGGTTGGGGGTGATTTATTTAATTTTGAATTGGAATTTGCACAATCTATTGTAAATTCCTATGTCCCAACAACAGAAACTGATTCAAGATTTAAGATGATAACCTATAATGTTCTTGCTTATCTTTTGTCGTTGACCAAAGATCCGAACACTGTTGGAATTGTTTCATCTGCTGCAAAAGGTAGCACATCAGTATCGTTTTCTATTCCACCTATTGCAAATACATGGTGGGGTCGCAATAATTATGGAACAACAGCGTTGATGATGTTGCGTCCGTATGCACGCGGTGGCGGATTTATCAATGGCGATACACCGGAAGATATTGTAGATGTCTGATATTGTTTTATCTTTGAAAAACATTAACAAAAGAGCCGAACAAATTATGGCTATGTCAAAAAAAGGCTCTGAGGTTGGTGTTTTGAAAAATAGTAAGGGTGTTTCAAAGGATGGTAAAACTTCAAAATTGGGCGCGGCAGAGATTGCAGCAATTATGGCAAATGGAACAATAAAAGCTGGCCGGTCAAGAAGTGTTATAATTCCTGCGCGGGATTATCAGGGTATAGCATTTAAGAAAAATAAAGAAAAATACAAAAAGATAATTATAAAAGCTATTAGAAATGGTATAAATCCAAAAACGGTATTTTCGGTTGTTGGTATGAAAGCGGCAGCAGATCAGAAATTAGCAATAAGAGATATTACCCCGCGAAATGCACCGGCAACGATTGCTAAAAAAGGAAAAGATTCACCGTTGATAGATACGGGAAATCTGTATAAGTCGATAACTTCAAAGGTAGTTAAAATTGATTGATATATTCAAGATTGCTACGGAAGCTTTGCAAAATGTCCATCCTGACAGATCTGCAACGCTCAAAAGTTGGAATGCTGGGTCAAAAGATGATTCCGGCAAGGTTACTCATTTTTATGTTGATTCTTCGGTTCTTATAAATGACCAAGCAATAACAGCCGATAGATTGCAGCATCTTGATGGAATTGACCAATCCAAAACATATAGAAAAATATATTTAACATCCCTTTCTGGGACAATCGCAATCCATCGTGGATATGATGTTATAAAAGTTTCTGATACAGAAAGTTATAAAATAGAACAGTTATTAGAAGATTGGACATTTACAGACGAAAGCGATGATATGACCGCTTGGTGTTGCGTTCTTGGAGTTTTACAATAATGGATAAAATTTATAAAGCTTTTATTGCGTTCTTAAAAACATTGGGTGATGGAGATTTCACAGATGATAATATATGGCGCGTAAATCAAAACGCTGGCGAAATAAATCCACCTTGCGTAATAGTGTCAATTCACGACAATGAATCTGATAGCACAAACATAATTGAAGATTCATTTGTTAATGATTCAGACCCAACAAAGCGTAAATATACCCATACACAAAAACGAATATCTTCGGTCCGTATAAGCCTTGATTTTTATGGTCCAAATTCTTTTGATATGGCGACAGAAGCTGGTGTTGCGTTCGAAGACCCCGTCAATTTTGACATTTTCAAAAATAACGATATAATACCAGTAGAATCAAGTGAGCCAATGCAGTTGCCTTTTATCGGTCAAGATGCAATGGATTATGATAGGTTTAAGATTGATTGTATAGTTAATTTTAACCCGACAACAACGAAGACAACAGACTTCTCGCAGGAAATAGAGCCGGAAGTAAAAAGAGTTCAAAATATACAATAAAAAAGGATAAAATATGCCTGTAAATATGAATAGAATTGTCAATGTAATTCCAACTTTGATTGAATCAACAGGAAGTGGATACAATGAAAGTGGATTATTGCTTACACAAGATACTTCTCTTCCTTACGGAAAAGTTTATACATTTGCGAGCGCAGATGCCGTTGAAGCTTTCTTTGGTCCAACAAGCCCTTTGGTAAACGCTTCTGAGATTTATTTTAATGGTCCAGATAATAAAACAAAAGTTCCAAAAGAATTATTGATTTCAAGTTATATTACCGGAAATTCAAATGCATGGTTACGCGGTGCAGCATTAACAGAAACAGTCGCACAATTTGCAACAATTACAAATGGTTATGTAACATTGGTCGTTAATGGTGAGGAAAGCTTTATCGATGGAATCGATTTATCCGGTTCTGAATCATACACAACTGTTGCTTCTAAATTACAAACAGCAATCGCTGCGGTTCATTCTGGATACACTGTAACTTATGATTTAATTCGTAAGGCATTCAAAATTACTGGTAATGCAACTGTTGCGCTGGGATATGCTGTTTTAACAACAGAATCTGGCGCGTCTGGAACAGAATTGGCAACAATTCTTGGATTGACCGCTGCGGCCGGTGCAACAATATCTGATCCATTTACTGGAACAAAAACTATCGCTGATATTATGGACAATATCTGTCTTAAAACAGAAAACTGGTATTCATTCACCACAGATTGGCAACCAGAAATTGATGACAGATTGGAATTTTCTGCTTGGAACTCTGGTAAATACAGTGGTGCAAGATTTATTTATGCAGAATATGATATGGACGGTGCTGCGATTTCTGGTTCAAGTGAAGCAGATTTTGCTTCAAGAGCAGTCGCTGCCGGATATGCGTCATCGTTACCGATTTATGGAATAATTGACCATGCAGTATTTGCTTTGTCTTGTGGCGCATGCGTAAATCGTGAAGAATTAAACGGTCGTTACTCTTTGGCTGGAAAACATCAAACAGGGCTTGCAATAACAGTTGATAATTCGATTGATTATGATGTCTTGGCCGCAAAAGGATATTCTTGTTATGCAGATTTTGCAACAGCAGGAAATACATTCCGTTGGTTTCAAAAAGGCGCAATAACTGGTAAATATAAATGGTTTGATGCATTGCAGGGCCATGTATGGTTAAATGATAACATACAAGTAAATTGTGCGGATTTGATTGATACAGTAAAAGCATTCCCATATTCACAGCAAGGTTATGGAATGATTGACTCTGCGATTTCCCAAGCGGCAAATGCAGCGGTTTATAATGGTGTCGCAACAAAGGGTGTAACATTATCCGAAAGTCAGAAAGCTCAGTTAATGGCCGACATTGGTTTTGATATAAGTGACGCTTTGTATTCTGCTGGATATTATACCTATATCACCGACCCATCTGCATCTGTTCGTGCAGATCGTGGTTCACCGATAATCAAATTCTATTACATGGATGGCGGAGTAATCCAGACAATCGATGTAATCAGCAATGCAATTTTATAATAAAGGATAAATTATGAGCAAAGTATATAATATAACTTCGGCAAATAGCTCTGTATCTGCCTTGACGAGTGTCGGGACAGTTAATTTTGAGGGTTATGCAACTGACCGTAAATGGGCAATGGAAGTCCAAGAATATATTGAACGCGAGCGTAGCGCAGATGGAAAACTTGTTATGGCATTTGTCCCACAGATAAATGATATAAAATTTACATTTCAATCAGCTTCGCCAACATTGTCAAAACTTGATTTGATTAACCAAGCTCAAAAACTTGCAAGATCGCCATTGCCAATTAAAACTCTGACAATGATATTGCCGAGTATTGGTAAAAAATTCATATTCTTGAATGGTGCATTGTGTGGAATGCCTCAGGTCCCAAGCGCAGCAAAGAAGCTTGAACCAGTCGAAGTCGTATTTACTTTTGATGAAGTAATACCAATGCCAATTTAAGTTTATGGGGAATGAGGGTTGTTAGTTTGCTGGCCAAGTTAGTAAATTTTCACTCCTTTACTCATTCCCCGCCCAAATTTAGCAAAAATAAAGGAGTTTGCTATGATTGACGATAATAATACTTTCAAATTAAAAAATATCAATGAAACAATAGACGGACAAGAACATATATTAGACTTCGGCGAAGATGAGGGTAAAACATTCAGATATAAAGAATTTTCTGCTGTTGCCGCCGAAAGATTTGCTCTTAGAATGTCAAGATTCACCACAGATATTCCAAAAGATAAACTGGAAGAAATTCAAGCCATTGCCGATGGTAACAGTAATTATGATGCAATGAATCTTTTGATGAGTATGCCGGAGTTTTCATTGCTAACAAATATCGATACGATTGATTTTCTAAACAATGAATTAAGTTTATTCGAGATATTTGATCAAGCAAGAGGCGAATATAGAAAACTCGATATAGATTCTGATATAAAATCAATCAAAACATTACATTTTCTCAGAACAAAATTATTGGAAGTATTTCGGCATTTTTTTACGAAAGGCAATTCATAGAATTGCCTAACCCAAAAAGGGAAGTAGTTTATAAAACAAAAAGTATTTGTCCGCTTTTTGCTCAAATCATAGGGGAAAAGTTAGCAACCCTTTATGAATTGGAAACAAAATACACAATGGGCGATGTCTATATTATGTCAGAAATATGTAGTGTATCGTCCGCAAATATAGAGAGCGCGCAGGATGCCGGAAACAGTAGATAAATGGAGTATTTTAATAGCATTGAAAACCCTATTATTCAAACAGGGTATCAATGATGTTAAATCTGGCACAAAAGAAGCCACAAAATCCATCAACGATATGGTTGATTCTATAAAAAGTATTGCGCTGGCCACCGGTGCAGTTTTAGGTCTTAGAGCAACATTAAACACTTTTTCAACCAACGCCCAACAATTAGATGTTTTATCAACCACAACTGGCGAAAATATACAAATGTTGCAAGCATGGAAACTCGCAGCAGAAAGTATGGGAATTAGTGGAAATGGTGTAATAAATTCTATAAAAGGTATCGATGATGCCATGGGGAGAGTAAGAACAACCGGATTTGACCAAATGCTGGTCCCATTACATCGACTCGGAATAGCAGTTCGTGATAATAACGGTCAGTTACGCAAAGGCGCGGATATATACGCAGATTTTGCAAAAAAAATAGTAAACCTCGATACAAGAACAGGATTGGATTTTGCACATCAACTCGGATTCAGTGATGAAGAGTATTATATGATGAAGCGAATGGGTGGTAATGTTGACGGATTTATGGGTAAATATAAGCAACTTGCCTCCTTAAAACAGAAAGATATAGAAAAGAATAGAGAATTACAACAAACCATGGCGGATTTGAAACAATTATGGGTTGCACTCGCTCAAAAAATAGCCGAGTATGCAATTCCAGTTATAAAAGGATTGGCCGAAGCGTTTGGTGTTCTATTACAATATAAGCCTGCAGTTTATGCAATGCTCGGCGGGTTAATACTTTTAATTGTTGGTGGACTTATCACAGCGGCAAAAGCTGCGATTGCGCCTATACTTGCGCTGGGAGCGACTTTATGGACCGCTCTGGCCCCGATTGTTGCAGTTCTGGCCCCGATTGTTGCAGGAATACTTGCCATTATGTATGCAGTAAAGAAATTCGGTGAATTTATAGGTATATTTGATAAAAATAGCGATTTTTTCTCAGGTGATTGGACAAAACCATCGGCAGATTATGATCCGGCCAAAGGTTCAAAAATGTGGCAGAATATAAATAGAACTATGCCAGGGTCAAGAAATACATCCAACGCGGTTAATAATGCGGGTAATACTTATCAAACATCAACCACAAAGGTTGGAACTGTTAATATAAATACAAAGGCAACAAATGCCCGTGAAATTGCCATTGGGTTCTCTGATGAATTGGCAGTTATAGGTAATAAGGGAGGGTCATTCTAATGTCTTTTACTTCTCTTGGTTCAGCATTTTCCCCGAGTAACTTTCGCGATGTGTTGGGTGATATAACATCCAATCAAGTTTTTGGTAAATGGACAATCGAAAGAACCAAAAAGAAAGATTCAAAAAAAATATCGGATTATACTTGGGATGATATAAATCCTATAAATCCAGAACCTCTCAGCAATGTTATTGCAGAGTTTGATTCTTTTGTAAGTTTCGATTTTAATAAGGAAAACCAAGTAACAGATTATCCTTTGGAAAACGGTGGATTTATATCAGCAATGAAAGTAATAAAGCCATCAGAATATGAAGTGGTTCTTGTTAAAAATGGAATGAATTTTAATTATGCAATGGAAAATTTTATCGACAATATAAATAAATATCGTGATGGTTTGGATTTAGTTGATATAATAACTCCATTCAAGACTTATGTTAATTGCACAGTTTATGCAAGTGGATATTCCCATTATAAAGATAAATACAACAATATGATTTTAATGAAATTGAAAATCAAAGAAATTCAAAGTGGCAAAGTTACAGAATCTGGTAAGGTAAGGTCATCATCATCCGCCCCAGCAAAAGATAATGGATCAGTCCCAATGACCCAGGTTAATAAAGCCACATTGACGACAAATACGGTAACGACATGATGACATATAAAATAACTCTTCAACAAAATTATCCAAACCAGATATTTGATATTTATCTTGAAAATTCTGGTAAAACCGCTGTGATTCATTTATATCAGGTTCAATCGCAAACTTTTATCGATATTACAATCGATGGAAACCTTTGTGTTGCCGGATATGAATTGCATGATAGAACAAAATTATCCCTTGAAAGATGGACATTTGCCCAAGAATATCTTTATTTTATGGATTTGAATGGTGAACAAGATCCGGATTTTAGGGAATATAACGATAGATATTTGTTTATGTATGAGTATTAAAAATGGAATTTGGTGAAAAAAGACTTTCTGCAACAATAACTATTGTGAAAGACAATTTCACACGCACTTTTGATATAAATAAAGATCCAAATGCAAAAGCTCAATTATTTATAGAAGCTCAGATTGAAATGCTGGGAATGGGGGATGGGCGCGCGCGCATTCGTATATTTGGACTTTCTGAGGATACAATGAACAAATGTGCGATAGTAAGTCTTCAAGGAAGTGTTTATATCGGTAATACAATTCAGTTATTTGTAAATGATTCAATCTTATTTACAGGCGAAATTATTCACAGTGTTCCAAATTATACAGAATTTCCAAATCTTTCATTGGATATAGATTGTTTTCTTGAACCAAATGGCGTTAAAAATAGAACTTCCCCGATTATGCAAAGGTTGTATCCGCCTTTGCCTTATGCTTATAGTTCGAAGAGTATTCATGACGCATTAGGTTATATTGCTATGCAAATATGCGGGTTTAATAAAGGTCGTGATGTTTTTGAAGACGAGCGTGCAGCCGGTCACGAATATCAATCCGAGGGATATGGTTTGTTATCCCGCAGAACATCTGACCCATTGCCAAAAAGATTGTATTTATATGGTTCACCTATGGAAATCTTAAATGATTTTTGTAATGAGTTTGGAATCCAATATGTTTTGCGTGAAAATAAAAATACAAAAGGAAAAGATTTGTATTATTTTCCAGTTGGTGCAATAATACCAGCCGAAAGTGATGTAAAGTGTTGGTATTTGTCGGCCGAAAACAAAAATTTATTTGGTTATCCAAATGCAACAGACAATGGGATTCAATTCAAATGTGAATTTAATCCAAAAATGCAGATTTGTGATATGATTGATATAAAAACAACAGTCCCTGGATTATCAAGAAGATATTCAATCAGTAAATTAAAAGGATTCATTTCAACAAAAGATGGAAAATGGGAAGCAGATGGCGAGGCGGTAAGATATGCAGCAGAATCAAAATAAAGTTTTGGATGGTGTTTTACGCAATCAAACGCAACAACAAAGAATACTTTCTTTGATCCGTAACGAATTTGCAAAAATAAATACAATAAAGCTTTGTAAAATTTTGGATATTGTTGATTCTGATAAAAAACAATATCATGTTCAAGCATTGGTTTCCCGAGCGTCAACCGATGGCTCACAAATGCCGGCAGATCAATTTTATGAGATATTTGACGCACAAGAGATGGGTGGTAACGGTGGATTCATAATTGATAGAAAAGTCGGGGATATTGTCATCGTTGGTTTCTTCGATCGTGAATCCACCCAACAACTTGTAAATGGTGAGGATGGTGCATTAAAAAGCCGAGGAGTATGTCCTCAGACTTCGGGAGTTATATTAAATTCTGTATTTTATGCAATGCCAGATGTTTTTGTTAAAATTTCAAGTGAAATTATTTCAAAAGGCGAATGGACACATACTGGTAATATGGAAGTAATTGAAGACATCAAAGCAAAAAACATAAATGTAACCGCAAATTTAACAATACCCGCACCTCTAAATTTTATATCTGGGGGCGCGACTTTGACATTTCAGGATTTATCTGGTATAACCCATTCAGTGGTTAATGGGTTAATAGTGAGCTAAAAAATGATACAATGGGCATTAGATAATACTACATGGGACACTTATTTGGCTGGCGATGGAAACCCACGCCTGGTAAAAGATGACCTTGAATTAGCCCAGGCTGTTGCATGTAAAGTTCGAGTATTTATCGGTGAAGATTGGACAGATGACGGGGTTGGAATACCATATTATCTTGGAACATTAAAAATAAGTTTTTCTCAATTAACCGAATATATGAAAATTGAAGCTTTTCGGGATTCTAGGGTTACAAAGTTTAATGTAAAATCAATGAAAATGGTTAATAGAAAGTTAACCGGAACAATACAAATAAATGGAGCTGTCGATGTTGGGATTTAGTATAACGGCAACAGGTGTAACACTTGATGACGAATCAACATTAAGATTATCTAGGGAACAGGCTTGGAAGGTAGCCTATTCTTCTTTGGGTGTATTAAATACAGATTCTGCAACACCAAATGGCCAGTTAATCACAAATGAGGCCTCACAGATAAATAATGTCAATCAAATGATGTTATGGGTTATAAATCAAATATCCCCGCGCACATGTGATGGGTTTTCTCTTGATAAATTGTGTGATATTATAGGAATATCAAGAAAACCTGCCGTTGTAACCCAGATAACGGTCCGGTGCTTTGGCGCGTCTGGAACAACAATTTATGGTAAATTAAACTCAGATCCAAGCAAAATTCAAGATTCTGCTGGTAATTTGTTTGTTGCAACCCAGGATTATACTATTGCAAATTCTGGATATGTTGACGCTTTATTTGAATCCGTTGATGGTTTTATTACATCCGTTGGGACTTTTTCAATTTATACAATCCAAACTGGATGGGAAAGCATAACAACACCTTATCCCGTAATTACAGGTTCGGCCGAAGAATCTGATACTTCTTTGAGAATCCGTTATAATACATCTGTAACACAAAATGGAGTTGGAACAGCCGCAGCAATGGCAAGTTATATTTGGAATAATATCGATGATGTTATTTATGCGGTTGGTGACGAAAATCCTTTGGGAACATCAAAAACACCATATTCTTATACAATTAACCCACATTCGTTTGTAATATCTGTTCTTGGTGGTGATAATTCAACAATCGGAAAAGCAATTTACGATAAAAAAAGCCTCGCAACAATGCAAGGTAATCAAACTGTTAATTATTATGAATCCTTGAATGGTCAAACATATGCAATAAAATTCTTGCGCCCATCAGAACAAACTTTGGACATTGATGTTACAATAACAGATTCACCGAATGTTCCATCTGATATTATTTCTCAGGTACAGGAATTATGTTTATCTATTTTTAATGCAAAACCTGAGCGAATGTATACAAAATACTATGGGACATCATTTCAAAGTGAAATTGCCACAATATCTGGTGTAAATCAAGTTTCGGTTCAATTATCAATCGATGGTGGCAGCACATGGTCAGATTCTGTTCAGTATGACATTGATAAGTATTCTTCATTTGGAACAGTAACGGTAAATGTTAACGAAGAGAGCTAATATGGAAAAATTGAATTATGAGGAAGTTGTATTATCACAATATGCTGATTCTGCAATTCTAAAATCCCTCATGTCATCATTTTCTGACGCAATATCTCTTGATCCAGATTGGTTGGAAACTAATCTTATGGACCATCTTAACTGTCAACTTTATATATTAAAAAAACTTGCAGAAAGATGGAATGTAACAAGCCCAATGTTGTTGATTCCTTTGATGGTTGACCATGACTTTTTATATAATACCGATGATGGATATGGGTTTGAAACACCAACAGAAGATGGTGGAACATTTAACATAAAAATCGCAAGAGCAAAGCAATATATAAATTTATCAAGAACACAATTAACAAATTTAATGTATGTTCAGGCCATGAAAGCAACAACAGTCCCAAGTATCGGTATGATGAACAAAATGATAAATAAGATGTTTTTCGGTCGTGGTAATTGTTGGGTTGATGTTTCTGAGATCGATTCATTTATTATTACTTGGAAATTTGCATTTGAATTATCAAATGAAGAAAAAATAATGCTTCAAAATAATCTTTTTAGCGTCCTGAGTGGGTATGAATTTCGGTATCAAGAGAATGTATAGACGACAAAATTGACAATTTTAGGCACAATGTTATAATTTAAGAAAGGAAAATAACGATGACAAGACCATTCATAAAAGGAAAATTTGCAAACAGTGGTGATTTGGCTGATGTTCCAGCAACCGCCAGTGTCGGTAATGAATTTAATTATTATGATGGAATTGCCCCAGATACCGCAAAAGATAAATCTGAGGGAGGATTACCACAAGATCGTCAAACATTAAATTCCGCGTTGCAATTATTATCAAAGTTCGCTGTTGGGTTACAAGACGGTCAGTTTACATTACCAACATTTGATAGCAGAATGACAGTTGCACCAATGACCGGATATTCTTCGGATTCTGTTTTATATTACAATGATGTTGCAAATTCGTCTTGGTTGATATTAAAATCAACAAAAAGTAACAATACAGATGATTTTACCTCAGACCCGTCTTATATCGGAACTTCCTGGACACAAATTGGTATTATACCGTATAATTTATCAGTTTTGGCCACACCGGCATTACAAACAGGTCAAATACTTTTTGGATTATTCAAATCATTGCCAAGTTCTTCATATATCTGGGGTGATAACGGCCGGCAACAGTTAAATAATGCTTCTACAAATTATTCAAACTTGGTTGATTCGATTGTTGGTGGGATTTTACCCTATGATACAATTACGGCATGGGACGCAGCATACGCAGCAAATCCTGATAATGCTGTTTCATTCTGGGGATATGATCCAGATAATGATATTGTAATCGCGCCAAATATACCGCGTGGTTATACGATGACAGCGGCTGGGTTATCAACAAATCTTGGGACAGTCCTTGAAAATGCTGCACCAAATATAACAACAGATTCTGGTGCTGGTGCAGAAAAATTATATACACATACATGGTCAAATGGAGCTGTTGTTTGCACACAAATAGGTAATCATGGCTTAGAAGGTGGAAATGTTATTGATGTTGGTAGATTTACATTTGATGCTAGTAGATCAAATGCTGCATACGGCCGTGATTCAACGACCAGAGTTCGTAATGACCAAGTTCAAATGCGCGTAATGTTCTATATTGGTGCAGAAATAAATCCAGAAGAAGCAAATCAAATCACAGCAGCTGGGGTTTTATCAGATGTTGCTGCCTTGAATGGAATAACTGGGCAAGGTGGCGCGACACCAATGATTGATTATATTGTTGAACAAGCCACAGGATTATCTGGAACAAACTATACAAAAGGTTGGTATCGTAAATGGAAATCTGGATTTGTTGAACAAGGTGCTTATATAAACGCTGTCGATACTGTTATACTTATTGTTACAATGGCAGATGTTGATAATGTTTTAATGGCAAATGTTCAGGCTATTGCATCATCATCGACTGGTCGCATTATTGCTGTAAAAGATAATTCCACAGTTTCAAAATTGAATGTTCTTCGAAATGATACTGGATTCAAATGGTCATACGAAATAAAAGGTATGGCAGCATAAAAAAGGATAATAAAATGGGTGATATTTATACAACAAACGATGAAGGCGAAAAAGCCGTAAGAACAGTTTCTGTAACTCAAACCACACCAGATACTGGTGCAAAAGATGTTATAGGAATTGATGATAACGGAAATAAAGCAATCCGTATTATAGGTGGTGGTGGAATTACATCTATTCCTATTGCAACCAGCACTGATGTCGGTGGTATCTTATCAAGTGATGAATCCGGGTCATTAAATGTTGATCCTGATACAGGTTTAGCAGGCATTGTTGATTACAAAAACTTTGTTTTAGCTAATTCTGCAGCCGAGGCATTGAGTTTATCACAGGAATATGGGCCAGATTATATTGTTTATTGGTATGTTTAATTAAAGGAATATATCATGGTTGGCGCAATAAAACGCATAATGTATAGTGATGGTCATCAAATACCTGGATGGGCTTGTAATGGACTAAATATAAACGCCTATCAGAATGGGCATAAAATGTTTGAAGACTCATATATATCATCAGGAGTTCGCCTGACTATTCTTAATGCCTCGACTTTTGCTTTTTATATATCGGCAAGTGGAGATTTTTCTATTGATTGGGGTGATGGTAATGTTGATACCATCACAAAAACAAATACAACAAATACTTTATATAGTCATACTTATGATTTTCAAGGAAATTATTATGTAACAATTACCGGAACTGCAACTGGGTATAATACAGTAAACGGATGTATAGCATTTTCTCACAATACTAATCCAGTTATAAAAAGTGCATGGGGTAGTTTAGGGACTATATTCCCAATGATTGATGATGTATATCCGGAAAATATGTTTAACTCGTTGTTTAAGGGTTGCACTGGTTTGTCGTATGTTGATAAATATCTTTTTGCAAATATAAGCACAACTTCTAATAGTATGTTTCAATCAGTATTTCAAGGTTGTAGCGCATTAAAATCATTGGATGAGAACATATTCTCACCCGTTGTTGGATTACCAAAAGATCATTTGTTCTATCTTGCATTTGCTGCAAGTGGATTAGAAAGTGTTTCAGGAAACTTATTTAAGAGTATAAGTGGACAACCAGAAAATTATGCTTTTGCTAATGCATTTTTAACATGCGGTTCATTAAAATCTATACCTGCAGATCTATTTTCAACTATTGTCGGAGTTCCAAAAATGAATCTATTCCAAAGCACATTTTCTTCATGCGGAAGTCTAGAAGCAGTTCCAGCAGGATTGTTTAGTGGAATAAATGGGTTATTACAATCTTCTACTTTTTATCAGACTTTTAGTAATTGTAAAGCTATCAAATCTGTTCCAGCAGGTGTATTTGGCGCATTTACTGGAAATCCAGCTACAAGTTGTTTGAATGGTATATTCTATAATTGTTTAGCGTTGGAAACCGTTGATAGCGGAATGTGGAATTTAGATGGTATGAATAATTACAATGCTGCAACAATGCTTGATAATTTATTCAAAGGTTGTGTAAAACTTACATCTTCGTCACCGACACTAAGTAGTTCTAGCACAACAAAGCTTTGGGAAAAGTTCACCGCATATACACCAAATTCAGGTAATAAACCATTTACAAATTGCACTTTGATGTCCGACTATGCAAGTGTTCCATCAACATGGAGGTAATAAATGCAAGAAGAGATAGAAAAATGTTTTTTATCGGGGCTTGAAATACCAGATGGAAAAAAATCTGTGGAACATTATTATCCAAAAAGTTTATTGCCTCCTAGGATTTATAATATAAGAGAAAATATAGTTATTGCCTGTAAGATTTTGAATAATGTTAAAGGTAATCTTAGACCTTGTGAATGGGAAGATAGAAAATACGAATTGACTTTATATGCTATAAAACATTATCGTATGAAATATAGCAACAGACGATTCTTAAAAGACGCGTTGGAAAATTGGAAAACTTATAAAATTAACCCTTGCGAACATTGTGTCGCGAGAAAATTTGAAGAATACTGTGTAAAAAGCAGATAAGAGAGTGTAGAATGATGAAATTTATTGATGCCTTTAATTTTATTAAAGGATATTTTTTGCGTTGGCAGAGAAACGATCAAAGATTCGCCAAGCTTGAATCAGAAATAAAAGATTCAAAATTAAGTCAGAAACGCACAGAATATATGATGATTGTGCATATTGACCCTACACAAACTATTTATATTCAAGGTCTGTATGATGAATATAAAGCGATGGGTGGAAATTCTTATCTTGACGGTATTCATAAAAATTGGGTTGAAAAACATTGTGAAATTAAAACAAAAAAAGGAAGAAAAAGATGAATATAATTGATAGAATTTTGCAAGTTATTCTTATTGTTGGATTTATGGCAGGATTGATTCTTTGTATATTATCAAAAAAAGAGTTTAATTACTGGATTTATTTGGGTTTAATTGCTGGAATCCTGGCCGGTGTATTTTATCAAAAAGTTTCTGATGGAATTAAGTGGATTTTGAAAAAATTTGTGTTAAAATTCAAGGGTAATGGATGGGAAGTTACAGAAACTAATGATGATTCTGTAAAAGAATGTCAATAAAGTTAACATAACCGAGAGTTTGAGATATTTTAAGAATAATACTGGTTTTGGCATCTTTGGCCTTAATCGGCTGTGAAGATCACCCTGCTAGGATTAAACCAGAAACTTTTCAAAAACAACAAATCGCGAGCAAATTCATAAAATCCGAAGAGGGTTTTCTTTGGCATGCAAAAAAAGAGGGGGATGGAGTTTGGCGTATAGGATATTCAACACCCAGCCACCCAGGCGCGCATACCTCAAAAATGTTGGCCGAGATTGCTTTTCATAATTATAATCAAAAAAATGTATTCCGTTATATTCCAGAAAATACCTCAACTATCCATTATATCTTAATGGCGTCATTGATTTATGGTTCTGGGATTGGTGGATTACAAAAATTTATGATTGATGGAAAAATTGATTGCAATTTAATTTTGAAATATGATAGCATAAAAAACAGCGAAGAGAAATTAACAAATCGAAGACGCAGAGAATATAATCTCTGTATAAAAGATTGATAGTATATTCTATCCGGTAATAATGCAACCGTAATGCATAAAATAGGAGTGAAAAATGTTTTGTGAATTGGCAGTTATTGTTACTATTGCTGGACAACCAGTGCAGCAATTAACCCCATGGCATGGGGGCGCACGCACCGAAGCTGATGGTGGTTTAACAAAAACACATTGTAATGAGTTCATTACAAAGTATAACATGACACATAAAAATCAACTTGTTTGTGTTTGTAAATAAAATCAAGCCCAGCAATGGGCTTTTATTCTAAAAAAGGTGAGGGGGATGAAAAATGTTAAATGGATTATTTGGGGTGTTTGTATCGGTTCTGTTTTGTTTCTTGGGTATTTGGGTGTTCGCAGCATTTATAGAGCTGGGCAAAAGGATTGTGAATTGTCACACTCGCAAGCACAGCAACAAGCAAATCACACTATCCAAACGATTACGCAAAACATTACACAACAAGTTATGGATACTGATACCGTTACTCTTCGTAACTGGTTGCTCAAAAACCGCAAGCGTGCAGAATAATTATTATTGTGAACCATTGTATTTTCACGAAAAAACTATCAATGCCATGCAATCTGATGAATTGCGGGATTGGTATAAATATGAACAAGAATGTATAAAACTGAGAGAATTAAATGACAAAAAGATTTGATTTGTGCCTCAAATGGATATTCCAGGCTGAGGGTGGATATAATTATATTGCGTCAGATACTGGCGGTGAAACAATCCTTGGAATAAGTAGGGTCAATCATCCAAAAATGATGTTGTGGCGTGAAATTGATATGAAATTTCCAATACGAACAGAAAAAGGAAATGTCTACGGTTCTTCTGCATTAAGTCGTGAAATAACCGAATTTGTAAAAAATCGTGCCGATATAATGGCTGAAATAGTCGAAATTTATCAACACGAATACTGGGAAGCTCACAGATGTTATATTTTCAACAGTCCGATTGATATCTATTTATTCGATTCTGTTGTTAATATGCCAGCCATTAGAGGAAAACAGATATTACAATCATGGGCCGGATGTAAACCAGATGGTATTATCGGTCCACAGACCGTAAAAGCAGTTCGTGATTGTGATTTGAATCCGGATTTATTACTGGTAAGTAGACTTGAATACTATAAAACAAGGCCAGGATGGGAAAGATTTGGTGAGGGTTGGACTAAAAGATTACAGGATTTGAAAGAATATGCGGATAAAATCGCATAATTTGAGTTTCTGTGCGTTATTTTAATAAAATGATAGATTTGTCCCATAAAAAATAAAACCCGCGTAAAAAGCGGGTTTTTGATTATTCTCTTAGCTCTTTTTCTTCTGGACCAGCCGGTAATGATTCTGGCTTTGAATCTTCTTCCTTTTTATGCACATTTTCTGAATATGCATTAAGTAAAAGTCGAGCAGATTCAATCAAATCAATTAACAAGATATTATCAACATTCATTGAAAACGATGATTCATTACCAATGCGATTGATAGTGATTGTTATTGTTCCAGTGCTTGTTTCTTCTTTTTCCATTTTTTAACCTCTTTTAGCTATTTTTTGTGAATAAACATTATTAGATTTGGTTGGTTCTTTATCAATTAAAACCCAGCCTTTCATACAAAGTCCTTGAACTTTATATTTTAATGCTGATTCGTCTGAATCAGATACAGTTTTAATACGATAATTTTTCGGGTCGAATTTTAATCCAATCCTTTCCAACCGATTTTTGACATCCGAAAGTGTAAACATTTTTTTTCTCTTCTGTATTATTGTTTAACCAAAGAATCCGCCCCAGTAAAGCAATCCAAATCCAAGTAAAAGTCCTACAAATTCAATCGAGAATTTGTGGTTTCCTGTTTTTGGTTGCCCATCACGTGCTGCTGATATAATTATATTTATAATAAATATAACTATATACACAATTTGAGGAGCATGTATTGTCATTTTAACCTCCTATATTCCAACCGCAGATCTATACATTTTGAGAAGTTCATCCTCTTCGTCAAGTTCATCTGGGTCTTTTGCACGAAGTTTGATGATTTGTTTGATATACTTTGGATCAAATCCGGCCGATTTTGCTTCACTAAATATCTCGGCAATATCGGCTGTAATTGAAGCCTGGTCCGCCTGTAATTTTTCTACGCGTTCAATTATGGTAACTAACTGGCTCGCGTCTATTGCACCATGGTTTTCTTGTCCTTTCATAGTTTCACTCCTTTTTATAGTTCTATGATTAGTTGCCAGTATTTGGCTGGCGATGGTTTCTTGGTATTTTTTTCCAAGAAATTAACCTGCTGCGCAGATATAACTGTCCCCCCCGCAGCAATTAACTTACCAATTCCAACAGAGCATGGCAAGATAAAAACACTTTTGTTTCCTTTTTTCTTTTCCAAAATCGCACGATCAACAAACTTTGCTATCCCGCCATAAGGTGCATCACGCAATTTGAAAGGTGGATTAACCCAATTCATTTTACCCCATTTTACTTCACTGGATAATGAATTATATCCTGCTGGTTTTGGATATGGGCATGGATCAAAATCAAATTTATATTTTTGATTTAATGGATTATAAATAAATTCCGGAATTAACCAGTATTCTGGACCAGATGGTTTGTTTGGTTCAAATGCAGTTTTTAATCTGCGACTATCGCGGCGGCGTTGTAAAATAACTTCACGATGTTTTTCATAGTATTTATTCATGATCATTCCTTTTTATCTAGGGCTTGGGTTATTTCTTCTCGTATTTTCTTCGCAGATTCCATATCACGCATATCAGCACAATAGTTTATAAATCCTTTTGCAATATCCAAAGCTTTTTCAAGTCTTCCTACCTTACTGGACTGTGCTAGCAGGTCGTCAAGATAACACCATTCAATAGGATTGAACACCTTAAAATTACCAAAATCTGAAACAATATAATAAAAACCAGAATCTGATTTTAACTTTAATAAAACATCTCTACCAAACTCCGGCAAAGTCTTATTATCTTTCCAAATATTTGTTTTCATTTTGATTCCTTTTTTTATTTATTATAAATTGCGTCAAATATAAATTTACCAAGTTCTGGTTCAAACATATTCCGTAAAACTTGTCGTTTGTTTTTAATTTTTGGGTATGCAGACAAATCAATACCAGTTTGCTCTTTCATATTTTCAAGATTCATACCTCGAATACGCCCTGTTTTTGACTTGGTAGAAAATCCTTTTGTATTTGGTGCTTGTTTTGGGTCAAATATTAACAATTCTGCATTTGTCCAGACTAAGTGTCTTCCAATTGTTAAACGTCTGTTCGATAAAAATCTAATAAATGAATCATAATATGGTTGCACATTTTCACAAAGATATATACCGTCTGGCCGACAACGTAGATATTCTGTTTCAAGGAATATTAAAGATTGCCAAAGCATAGGGTCACAATATACAGGTTTGCATTTACCACCACAAACACCAAGTCCATATCTTAATCGTGAGTGAGATTGACAAGGTGGGCTTGTCTGTATAAAATCAAATTCCTTATAATGGTCTAACATATATGTCATTGCGTCTGCGACAATAACTTTATGTGCTGGAAATCTGTCTTGATAACATTTTGCTATATCTGAATCAAATTCAACGGCAGTAACTTCCCAATCAGTCCAATCAATATCCTGACAAAATCCACCAATTCCAGCAAATAAAATTAAGGCCTTTCGTTTCATATCTCTAATCCTTTTAGTTAAATAGGTTCTGTTGTTCTTTTATTTATAATGATTTTTATTCTTTTTATTCATATATTCACTATCAATTATTCTAAAATCTCTTCCAAGTATAACTCCATTTGGTAGTCCTGCTTCACCTAGGATATATGTAATATCTAAATCTTTACCTTCTATTTTCCAAAACTCATTAGATATAGTTTTATGAATTTTGGCATTATAAAATTTACAAGTATCTATAAACATATTGTCTGGCAAACGTATAGATGTCTTTTTAATTTCAATTATCATATCTTTCATTCTATTACTCCTTTGCTTCAAAGACTGGTTTGCGCTTCATTTGATTATCACAAATCACCATACTATCAGGCAATATGGTATATGCAAAATCAGCATATGTTTGTCTATCTGGATTTGGCTTTGCCATATAGCGATAACAGTTTATTTTTAATGGACAAGATTCATTTTTACACATTGTTATATCTGGCATAGTGTTATTCCTTTGCTTCGTGGATGTTGCCGATGATTTCAATATTTTTACCAGCTAATTTTACATTACCGTTCCAATGTTGGTTAAATTCAAAACACGCTTTTTTCTTATTAAAAATAATAGTTCCTTTGTCTTGGTTATAACCAGGACGATTAAATAAACAAATATCCCCTTCATATATCAACTTTCCGTTTTTATCTTTTAAGCCTGTGCATTGACCAATTGTTTCTGGTTTAACCCAAAAAGCATTATCAGAATCAATCATTAAATGATGCCCATCTGGTTGTATTATGTCCTGTGGCAAAATATAAGGTTGTCCATCATTTGCTATAATAAGATTTCCATAAACCCATTCGTTATTATGACAAAGCCTACCACGAAACTTAAATCTATCATTATTCATATCTTATTCCTTTTCAGTAGTTGTGCGGGTTATCCTTCACCATAGTTTACAGTATTTACGATAAGCTTTTCTCCAACAAGTTTTACATTTACCTGCTGGCATTAAATCAAATTTACCTTGTCGCCACAAACCCCAATGAATACCAGTTTTTGATGGTTCATCATCACATTTACAACTTGCTTTGTTTGCCCAATATGTATATCTTCCAAGTCTATAAACATCTTTTTCGATTTCAACTGCACCAAAATAAGTTAAGATATTTCCCCAATAATCAGCACGAATCTGTCTTTTTGTTTCAACCGATAAAAACGAATAACCTACTGCCAATTCATTATTCATTATAAGTCCTTTTGTTTTCTACCATTTAAGTCTTTTCTTATTTGATATGGTGGTTTTATTTCGTTATTCATATCTTATTCCTTTTCTGTTAGTGCGGTTATAATTTTATATAATTTTTCTATATAGTTTGAATCATTACAACATAACCTTATATGCCAATCACCCTTTTCGGACCAGATATAATATACTTTTTCTGCCCCAACATCGACTGTTAGTTGTTTAGACTGTGCAAATTTTTCTAATTCATCCCAAGTCATTTTCATTCCAAATCCCTTTTGTTATTTCTTGCATTATTGCGTCAAACTTTGCACCATTGACACCGGCTTGGCACATATCTTTTATTAAACAATCAAGGGCTATCTTTGCACCTTTTTTGGATGCGTCTGCCCATGATATTTCGTGTATCATTTCTGTTTTATTTACACCACGCAGAGCGGTATAAATCGATTGCCGGCCGAGATATGAAAAGTTCAGTCTTTTCAAACATTCGTGTAACATTTCTTTTTCAAACTTAGTTATCTGTAATTGACGCTTTACTTCGATACTTTCCCGTTTTACCAGACCAGCAATTTCCTTGTAATATCTGCGTAATTCCATCGGCGAATCAAAACTTGCCAGTCCCGATGACCAGAAAATTTCAAGTAATGAATGGAAAAGAGCATTCTGTTTATTCGTCTTATACTGTTTTCCATCCATTATTTTGATATAAATTGGTTGTTTGATACCTGTTTTTGGCATTATGGGGGATTTTTCCCATGCGTCAAGAACAGCATCGTAGACCTGATTTATTTGATTTGCCGAAGAAAATTTTATGTCGAGCATATCAGTCAGCCATTTTGTTCTTTATTTCTGCCATTGTATTGTCAAATCTACCAAAGCATCTGATTGGGTATTGCCAAATCCAGCCGGGCTTTCTTGTAGATTTATAAAATCACCGAAAACACAACACCATTGATCGCCGTCCTTAAAATAACATAATGCATGGGCAGGAATACCAGATTGATGTATTACTTTGTTCCTTACTTCTTCATCAGATTCGCCCTCTGCACGAATTGATACTTTTTCTGGTTCTGGTGTTTCATAATCATTCAAAACATCATGGGCATATATTCCGCTACCTCTAATATCCATTGAATAAAAAGTATCACCAATATCATCATATTTATAAACGCGTAGATATTTTTCTTTTTCGCTCCATCTATTGTCGAGATTTTTTATATTTAACTTTGTGCATACAGCACTGGCCTCATCTTCGGTATCGCATTTTATAAAAATTTTATTTTCTGCCAAAAATTCTCTTGTATATTTTGTCATTATTTTGCCTCCTTGGTTAAAAATGACCGTGCGTTAAATTTTCCACTATTGCCAAATTCATCAAACACAGATATAGACATTGTGTTGATACATTTAACAAAAATTGACTGTTTTTCTTTATCAAGTTCATCCTTGATAAGATTTCCCAATCGTTTAAGTTTCAAATACCGCTTCAAATTGTATTCGGTTTGACCGGTATAACTTCCAATCAATTCACCGATAGCAGCGGTTGTTGGTTCTTCTGCAATAACTGGTATTGGTGGGTTCTTATCACTTACATCTTTTAAGAATCGTTCCATGCAGACATCATACAAGGCCAACAATCTATCATCGCGCTGATATAAGTCAAATACAATTTCTTTTTCCAGATTTTCCATAAATTCCAAGAATTTCTTGTGATTTAGTTTTTCATAGGCAAATCCAACGCGCCCGCGCAAAACTTCATCAAATCCAAATAAAGCTATCTGTAAAAGACCGCATTCACTGCTACCCTCTGCGCGACATTGTAATGACATTTGAATCCGCCATGATAAAAGTGGCTTGTCGGCAATTTCACGGCGCGTCTTGATTTCAATGATTGGTGCAACCCATGGCGCACCAGAACCACCAGCAATATCCAAAGAAACGATATTATTTTTATCAATGTAGACATTTGACGATGGCTTGCTGGTAAATTTTGATTTGACCCAAAATTCCATAGCCTCGCCAAATTGAGCATCGTAAATACTTATTTTACTATCTTCTGGTGTGCCAATCATTTTCTTATACAACCGATACGATGTTGAATATGGAACTTCCTGTTTTGCTTCCAATGGATCGATTCCGACATTCAAAAGTTCTTGTTCGGTCGCATAATAACGCAAAATACCCCATGCTTCGCTTGCGCCTATACGCGTTGCGCGCAGATTATACCAACCCAAGGAACGCTGTTTTACATTGATTTTTTTCATAATTGCCTCCTTATGCAATCAACCATTTGAATGTTTCAAACAAATCTGGCCGTTTTTTATGTAATGACGGATATTTTCTAAAAAGCGCAAGTGTTACAAAATGTTTCGCAATTATATTTTCACGATTCTCATCCATGGTTTCTTGGGTCAACGGTTCTGGAAAATCAGCTTTTATCTTTTCCAGATCATCGATAATTTGTTCTGGAAGCTTTTTATATGTTTCATGCGCCGCAACCATATCTTTTGTTTGTGATTCGCTTGGCTTTTCAAAATCAATGTTGGTTTCATATTCTTCTGGTGAAATTTCTTCAATCGGTTTAATTTCCTCAACTTTGATAGGTGCTGTATCTGCATCCATACCCTCTTCTGTCAATCCCTGAACATCTGCAATTTCTGGGAAAGTTTCAATTATTACTTTCTGTAATCTGCGAACACATACCTTTTTGACCATTTCACTGGTATATTGTGTCCATGGGCATTCAACAGTATTTAACAATTTATTCCCATTGGCATCTGTTTTAATGCGCCGTTTCCATTTTTTATTATCATCCAGATATCTTTCAATCTGATAAATTCCTTTCTCTGAGGCATTCGCGGCCGCAATAATCTCATCCACTGGAATAACCCCAGCAAAGTCAATCAATGAATTTGCGTCTTTTCCAATCGAAACACGGATAGCAAGATGATCGATATTACCATTTAATATATTGGCTATATTTATCGTTGGTTGTTGTTTTGAATCATCCGAAAATATAACTACACGCCTCCCGCCCGCAATTACTTCTGTAAATTTTGCAGCTGACCCCGGGGCAATAGCTGCAAAGAAGTCAGTATAAATATATCCGCGCCGTGCTAGCAATCTTGGAACAAGACGAGTTTGCATGCTGATACAAGGTATTCCGCCACGGAATACAATATCAAGGCAATCATAATCTGTTTTGAAATCAACCTGAGCAGCTGCAAATTTTGCAACTGAATTAGCCAAAGCATATATTGCATTCTTTTGTTGGGTTTCTGTTTGCAAATGACGGGCATTTGCTGAGAACCCATCCATTATTTTTGATAAGAAAAAATCTGATGGTTTGAAATTGACACCTGTTTCGGTGGACAATCCCTTTTGAATTGAATCAATCGTTATTAAACCTGCTGCCATTTTAAGCTCCTTGGGTTAATCTTGAAAACATATTATTTACTGTTGTCGGGCGGTATCTGCATCCGTCTTCTGTCTTGCAAAAATAGTATCTACAAAAATGTCTTGCATTTTTATAAATTTCTCTGATGTTAGAATAAGGACGGCAATTCATCCAGTATTTTGTTTCAGCCACCGCATCAATTTCGATCAACGCAATTCCGCGATTCATATTTTCTTGTTCCATTTTTATATCCTCCAGTTTTATTCATCTATATTATATGATAAATAAAATATAAAATCAAGCAAAAAATATAAAAAAGTTATGATAGAAAATCCCAGTAATCCGCCATTTTTATTTTTTGTTGAAAAAATTATCAGCTTGTCTTGATAACCAAACCGAATCGACACGAGTTCCAACAAACGAATTATTTGGGGATTTTAACCATTTGGATAATCTGTATAATAAATCGGACTTGTTCGGCGGGTATCGCATGCGCATAGCTTCGCCGATTGGGTCATTTAATCTTGTTAAATCAAAATCTGGTGTTATTTGAACCGTGTGTAAATCTGCTTTTCTGGCATTATGATTGATTGAAAACTTGTTTAATAAATCATTGACTTTTTTTTCTGGGGTTGCGACTATTCGATTTTCCTTAATAGTCGTCTTTTCTGCAGATTTCTCGATTTGTGCATTTTTGGAACAATTCGAGTTTTCTGGTTTTTTTGGCCGGCCACCGAGTTTTCCATCTTCTTTTAATTTCATATATCTTGTCGCTGTTATTTTTATCTCATCACAGATAAGATTCCAAAATTCTTGTTCTATTGCATCGCGAGGTTTGAACATTGCGCGCCCGCGTGCCTCATCTTCGGGACATAGTGTCGTATAATCACTGGCCTTGAATATAATCTTGCGAAATCGGCGTGCGTCTATCTTTCGCCCAAGTTTTTCTAAAACCGCATTATCCAACATTAAAAATCGTATTCCCATTTCAGCTCCTTTCCTTCCGAAATACCATAAATTAAAAAAATCATTTGTCAAATGAATCTGATAAATAAATTGTTTGTTTAATACCTTGACATACAATTTGATTTTATCTATAATTCAAACGACCTGACTAAGTTTTTATATTAAAGTTCCATCTTTATTATAAATATATAAACCTCCAGTTTTAATTAGTCAGGTTATTACTATTCCAAGAATCATATAGACTTCCCATATAAAACCCTATAACACGCGATCCGCATATACAATACGGTCCTGTTCCATATATTTCGAACAATTCTATAATTGATTGGGTTTCGGGAAATATAATACAAGAATTTCTATCAACAATGCAGGATTCTTGATTTATTTTTTTAATTGACAATGCTAATTGAAAGTCATATACTTTGGTTAAGTTATTAAATAATTTTTCCGTATGGATTTTCATTTGATAGCTCCTTTTCAACACCCGTC
>Ga0209099_1000593_pt1 | contig 42601 bp, 37 predicted proteins | sample AD_JPNHW2_MetaG_FD_184430 | JGI IMG/M metagenome (GOLD analysis project Ga0209099, IMG submission 184430) | Active sludge microbial communities of municipal wastewater-treating anaerobic digesters from Japan - AD_JPNHW2_MetaG (SPAdes) (version 2) | ecosystem: Engineered > Bioreactor > Anaerobic...
TGTTTAGGATTTTATGAGCAATTCTGCAAACATTCTTACAAGTTCTACGTTTACTGAATTCCCAAGTTGTTTATAGGCAACTCGATCAACAGGGTGAAGTTTATATTCATCGGGGATACACTGCAAACGGGCACACTCTCGTGGGGTTAGTCTTCGTTTGTATGGTCCAACAATTGAAGTTTGTGTTATTGCAACAAGCGCAGGGTAGTGGGTTAACGCTTTGACTCGAAGTCCTGAAGGACGAAAATGCATAATAGTTTCCCAAAGGTTTGGCGAAGATACTTTTCCGGCCTGCCATTCGAATTTTGCTTTGGCACCAATAAAATCTTTATTCTTTAAAGCCTTTTGCAACCAACGATCTAATTCTTTCTTTTTGTTTACGTAAAGGCTGCTATTTTTATAGATAAAATCCTGCTTCCATTTTGGGTAGGATTGAATGTTATCAAGCCCCTTTACCTCTTTTAGCCATTCGCTCCAGATTGGGAAACCGGGTAGGTTATCCTTAACTATGGTTGCAAACTCATTCCAAAGATCGATAATGGCAATCTCTCGTTTCTTAAGCTTGTACTTTCCAATATTTTCAATCTCACTATCGGACTGAAGAATAGAAAAAGCATTGCTTTCAGGTCGGTTCTTTTTGTTGAAGGAAAATTCGGGTAGTTCGCCAAGATCTTTGCGTTTGCAAAGTATAAAAACCCTTTCGCGATGCTGAGGAATACCCAGATAATGTGGACTGAAAATTATTGGTTCATCAGATACGTTATAACCGATCTCCCTTAGATTATATCGTATTACTCGCCAAGTATTACCCCCATCGTGCCCAGCAAGGTTTCGAACATTTTCAAGGATCATATACTTTGGCTGATGATGTTTTGCAATACGAACAATATCATAGAAAAGTGTGCCTCGGGGGTCATTTACACCTCTACGATATCCAGCTTTTGAAAAAGCTTGGCAAGGAAAACCAGCGCATAGAATATCATGCTTGGGAATCTTTTTTTCGTTAATCTTGGTAATATCCCCGTAAGGTTCAATGCCAAAATTATTCTTGTAAACGGTTCGGCAATTGTCATCTATATCTGAAGCAAACACACACTCACAGCCAAGGTGTTCCAATGCGAGGTGAAAACCTCCAACGCCACAAAATAAATCGATAAACTTTAGTTTCTTCATCCGCTCAAATATAGAAAAAGCTAACTTTAAAAGCTAGAGATTGCTTAAAATTAGAGATCATTGTGAATAAAATTGATTGAGAGATGAAAACTATTGGTCTGATTGGGGGAACAGGGTGGGTTTCGACCCTAGAGTATTACCGTTTACTAAACCAAGAAGTAAATAGCGGACTTGGCGGATTAAATGCAGCAAGGTGTTTGATCTACTCTTTTAATTATGCTGAAATTGCAGCATTAAATCAGGAGAATAATCACGCCGGTGTGCTTAAAATGGTTGTTGATGCCGCTCAAAAACTTGAATTATCGGGGGTCGATGGTATTGCACTTTGCGCAAACACGCTGCATTATTATGCAGATGATTTACAGAATCAAATTACAAAACCAATTATCCATATTGCATCGGCAACTGCAGATGAAATTGGGAGGAATGGGTTGACTACAATTGGATTGCTTGGTACTAAAATGACTATGGAGGAAAATTTTTACAAAAATCGACTAAGAGATTCTGGTATTAGTACTTTAATTCCAAACGATAGGGAAAGAGCATTTACACATAGATCAATCTTTAATGAATTGCTAAAAGAGGTTTTTCTCGATAGTACAAAGCAAAAATTCTTGGAAATAATTTCAAACCTTAAGTTGCAGGGGGCTGAAGGCATTGTTCTAGGATGCACTGAAATACCTTTGCTAATAAAACAAAAGGATGTTGATTTACCCGTATTCAACACCCTTGAGATTCATGTTAAAGCAATTGCTGATTTTGCAATTAGCTAAAAGTTTAATTTTTGCTATGCGCTAAATAAGAAAATTTTAATTCCTTTAGATGTTGCAAACTCTTTAATTGCCTGAGCAATAGTCATAATGTTTTTTCGAGAAACCCAGTTAAGGTTAATTTTCACCTTTTTCCCATCAGCAGTTTCAAGGAAAAGCGCTCTGGGTTTAATTATTATCCCGGTTACATTATTCCAACTTTCCTTTTTTGAAGTCGAAAATGGGGTTGTTCGGAACTCAATTGATTCGTCGTCTACTTTAAAGAAAGGTTTATTTTTTGTTGAAATTCGATGTGGGTAGGGTGTAAGCATAAATATCCCGTAAATAAAAAGGAATACCTGAGTATAAAATATAAAATCGTAAGTTTTATTAGCAATACATATTATTGAACCAATTAATCCAATAAATGCTGTTGTTATACCTAAAAACTTTAATCTTCCCGAAAGTGAAGCAGAATCGGAGAAATCAATGTAAAGGGTTTCCATACTATTTGGTTTTAATTATAATTACATTTAATAAACGAAAAAAAGGGTTAAAAATTGGCAGTCGAAATTGTATACGAATCTCGTGTTATATAAGTATTCTTTCGTTTAGTATTGTATCTGGCTTCAAAGGTTATTTTTTTATTTAACACAATTCCTTTTGGCACATACAATTTAAATACTCCTTTTCCATTTACAATAGGTATTTTGTTAACAACTTCTTTCCCTTCAAAAATGGTTACATTTGAATATGTTGGCTCAATATATTTATCCGATAGAGAAATTTCAATAATGTATGCACCCTCTGAGGATATTCTGTCAATCCCCTTAAAAACCATTTTGGGTTTTTCTATTGGTGTTCCGGTTTCGCTGTACTCTTTTAATCCTATAGTTGGCTCGCCGTTTTCATAAGGAGCTTCGGAAAGGAGTACGCCATTTTCATAGTATTTTTTTATAATTCCATGGGCTTTCCCGTCAACAACTGGCATTTCGCGATAAATTGTACCTGCAGCGTTGTAGTACTCCTTAACTAAACCATTAGGTTTTCCATTAACCAAAGGGGTTTCACGATAAATTTTGCCAGTTTTATAGTACTCTTTCTGCAATCCATTAGGTAATGAATCTTTATATGGAGTTTCGGTTTCAAGATTTCCCTCAGCATTATAGATCTTTTTAACTCCATCCGCCATTGTCCCCACAAATTCAATGTAGGGTTGTCCTGGGGTTCGGTTATTATTGGTGTTATTGGAATTGTTAACACATCCATTAAGAAGAAAAACTGATGAGACGACACAAGCTGCTACTAATTTCATCTGTTGAGTTTTTTAATTGATTATTTGATAAACAATAAACGTATTTAAAGTTAAAAATTGAATAAAAACCTAATTGCATCACCAAACTCATTACTCCAAAACCATTCGTTATGCTCTCCTTCCTTTGAGATTTTACACTTTAAATAATCTTCATTCAGCCCTGTTTTTTTAAGTAAACTATCTGCTTTTTGCAAATCTGGAACTGTTTTATAACCCTCTTTTGCGCCAGCAAGGAGATAGAATTTTTGAAGTTTATTCGTTTTGTACTTTTGAATCATCTCAAAGGCTTTTGGGGAGAACCATAATGATGGTGAGAATATACCCGCTTTACCAAATACATCAGGGTACTCAAGGGCAATGTATAACGATATCAGACCACCCATTGAACTTCCGATGACAGCTGTATTTTCTCTATCGGTAAGTGTTCTATAGTGACTATCAATAAAGGGTTTTAATGTTTTAACAATAAATTTAGCGTATTTATCACCATCACCACCTAAACCTAAGGAATCGTTTTTCCATGGGGAATATTCGTCCAATCTTTTAGTCCCACCATTATAAATTCCAACAACAATACATGAGAAATGGTGATATTTGTAAAGACTATCGAGAATTTCATCAACGTGCCATTCCCCGGAAAAGGATGTTGTTTCATCGAAAAGGTTTTGACCATCGTGCATATAGATCACAGGGAATCGTCTGCCTGAAGAGTAATCAGGGGGAAAGTACATTCGAATAATTGGGATTCTGGTAAGCTGGGGAGCATCTAAATTGTTTGGCATAAAGCTAACACCCTTGGAGATTTTAGGCTTTGGCTTTGGGCTCAAATCCTTCCAACCTGATACTTTAACTTTAATATTACCGCCAAGTTTTGATGAGTAGAATCTGTTTTTGATTGTTCTACCTAAAGAGTCAACTTCAACCTTCCCCCAATTTCCACGGCATAGTTTATACTGAAAAGAATCAACAGAACTATTAATGGTAAGTGATAGTTTCCCTTTACTATTCAAAATAAACATGTAGGATTTGTCGCAAGGATTCCACTTATTGATTGATGAAGCAAGGAATATAGTATCCTTTGCGGGAGTTTTGCTTGGAAGTGTTTCAATTTCAATGCAAACCTGACCTAAAGCAAGTTTTGAAGCCAAAACAAACGTTGCTGCAACAATGAACCCCTTCATGGTAATTAGTTTTGATAAAGTTAATTAAATCCTTTATTTGGACAAAATTGAAAATTTGCATAAATGCAGTATACAGCAAATCAAGCCTCTATTATCCTTGGAAAAGAAGAAAAAGGAATTTACATTTGTGAACTTTTTAGGCCCCATAGTTCAGCTGAATAGAACGTCAGATTCCGGTTCTGAAAGTCGGGGGTTTGAATCCCTCTGGGGTCACTTGTAAAGACTATCCTCACGGATGGTCTTTTTTTCTTGACAAAGCAACCATCATCAACAGAGCAATGAGGGATCATGAAGCGCAGCGGAACTACTCCCTCTGGGGTCACTTGTAAAGACTATCCTCACGGATGGTCTTTTTTCTTTTGTAAAACGCCAATATCAAAGCAAGCAAAAGGGACTTCTAATCTGTAGATTATTTATTACCAGCATTTTTAGCTAAAAATTGTTTCAAATTATCTTAAAAACAATGTAACTTGTAATCACAATTCGGAACTTAACTTTTTTTTGATCTTCTGTCTTTTTGTAGTTTAACCTAATAGCAAAAGCCATGAAAAGATCATTGTTTTTTCTTATGCTATTCTCGTTAATGCTGGTATCATTTCGAGGATACTCCCAATCTGAACAGGATACAACCAAAATTTACAGAGTTGAAACTAATGATGGGAACGAGTATGTTGGTCGAATAATTTTTAAGAGTAATGAGATTGTTAAGTTGAAAACCGAAAAGTTAGGTGAGTTAACCATTAACCAGAAAGATATCTCAAAAATAGTTCTGATTAGTAAGGATAAGTTAGAAGGGGGAGTAATGTCCTACGGAGGTTTACATTCATCACGATATTTTTGTTCATCAAATGGGTATGGCATAGGAAAAGGAAATGGCTACTACCAGAATATGTGGATCTTTTATAATCAGTTTGGTTATGGAATTACAAATAATATTTCGTTAGGAGTTGGCATTGTGCCACTTTTTTTATTTTCAGGAACAAATTCACCAGCTTGGATAACCCCTAAGCTAACATTTCCTATAGTGAAAGATCGTGTTAATATTGGAGTAGGAATACTTGCGGCTACAGTTTTAGGTGCAAATACAAAAACCACCGGTTTTGCTTACGGAGTAACTACATTTGGCACAGTGAATAACAATGTTTCACTTGGTGTAGCTTACGGATACTATGGAAGTAGTTGGGCTGATAGACCGGTTATTGCTGTTAATGGTAAAGTTCGAGTTGGGAAAAAATCCTATTTAATGAGCGAGAATTACTACATTAATGTTTCGGATGGTGAATATCTTGTACTTTCTCTTTTTGGTGGAAGATCATTAATTCGGAAAGTAGCACTTGACTATGGTTTGGTTTTCCCAGTTTACAAGGACATGAATAACTTTTTTGCAATTCCTTGGCTTGGTGTAACAATACCTTTTGGTTCAAATTAGATCGGTGAATATTTACCCTAAGATACCTTACTCTGATTACGAAAATTTCTTTAGTCTCACATATTTTAAAAATAATTGTAAGACATTGAGTTATTGTCCCTTTTTTTCCTTTTTTTTACACAAACTCAATTCCAAAATTTGATAATGGAGAATATTGTCAGTATGATCTTTGATCGTTCCGTCCAGTATGGTGAGCGTGATGTTTTTAAGTATAAGAAGGGAGAAGGTGGAAATTATGGTAATGTTAGTTGGAAAAGTTTTACTGATAAGGTTAAGCAGGTTTCGAAAGCATTAATATCATTAGAGTTATCAAACTCAGATAATATTGGAATTTTTAGCGAAAACAAACCAGAATGGGTTATTTCAGATATTGGAATTCTTGGATCAAGGTGTGTTGTTGTTCCTTTCTATGCAACAGCATCAAAGCAACAGCTTAAGTACATTGTTGAGGAAACCCAAATGAAATTAATTTTTGTTGGGAGTCAAGAGCAATACGATAAAGCATGCTGGTTACTTAGCAATACCGCATCAATAAAAAAGATTGTTATTTACGATTCAAGCATCACGCCAATCGATACTCGTGGCATTTATTGGCAAGAATTTCTTGATTTAGGAAATGACCATCGGTTTGAGGAACTTTTCAAGCAGAAATTGAATGAAATTCAACCCGATGATCTTGCAACTATTATTTATACCTCAGGAACAACAGGCGAATCAAAAGGGGTAATGCTCACCCATAAAACGTTCATGTACACATTTAAAATACATGATGAGCGGTTAGACGTTACAGACTCAGATGTATCTGTTGCCTTTTTACCCCTCAGCCATGTTTTTGAGAGAACATGGACTTATTACATACTTCATTGCGGAGCAACAACTGTTTTCATCGATAATCCTCGTGAAATCGTAACTCAACTCCCATACATTAAGCCAACCTTAATGTGTACTGTTCCCCGATTTTTCGAGAAAACGTATGAAGGGATTCAGCTTGAATTATCAAAATGGTCAATTATAAAACGTGGAATTTTTAACTGGGCAATCGCAATTGGTCATAAGTATTCTGAGAAACGTAGTAAAGATCAAAAGCCTTCGGCTTTATTAGCATTTCGGTATGGGATGGCCGATAAGCTGGTGCTCTCAAAACTCAGACGTGTTTTTGGTGGAAGAATAAGGTTTATGCCATGTGCAGGAGCCGCAATAAGCACTCCTTTGCTTCGTTTTTTCCACGCTGCAGGTATTTTTATTGATTATGGTTACGGTGCTACGGAAACCACGGCAACAGTATCTTGTTTTAAAACCGATAAATACGATTTTAATTCCTGCGGAACAATTATGCCAGGGATTGAGGTTGGTATTACCAAAGAAGGCGAGATTAAGGTTAAAGGTGGAACAGTTTTTAATGGATACTATAAAAAGCCTCAGGATACTGAAACTGTTCTAATCGACGGATGGTACCATACTGGCGATCAGGGTTATATTACCCCTGAAAATAGCCTAGTGATGACGGATAGAATAAAGGATTTGATTAAAACATCGGTTGGGAAATATGTATCTCCTCAAAAATTAGAGCTCCTTTTAGGCAATGATAAATTTATTGAACAGATTATCGTTATTGGCGATAAACGGAAATTTATCACAGCATTGATTGTTCCTTCGTTCGAAAACCTAAAAAAAGAAGCCGAAACCATAGGATTACAATTACTGAAAAGAGAAGAATTAGTCAATCACCTAGAGATTATTAAATTTTACAAGAAGAGGATAGATCAAATTCAAGAGGAACTTACCCCTTACGAACGGATTGTCAGATTTAAGCTTTTACCGGAATCATTTAGCATTCAAAACGGGATGCTAACCAATACCCTTAAAGTTAGAAGGAACTACTTGATTGAGCAGTATTCCGAGTTAGTTGAACAGTTGTACTCAGGGTATTGATTTCCACCTACGATGCGACCATAGCCAGTTTTCAGGTTTTTGCTGTATTATTGATTCAAGCTTACGGGCGTAAAGTTCAGTAATCATACCTTCTGCCAATTCAAGAGGTTTTGTTGTTATTATTGACAGCTGAATGGTGTAATACCCTCTTTTTACCCTTTGGATATCAGCATAAACAACAGGGAGGTTATATAATCGAGCATACTTTTCCGCTCCATGAAGAAACGGGGTGTTTCGGTTCAGAAATGGAACCCAGTAAGCTCTATCCCTAAACTTTTTAGGAACATTTTGATCCGAAGCCATCAGGTAAATTGATGGAATATTTTTGAACTTTTCAAAAGTTGGAGCAGTCTCTTTTATTGAAGCGAGAGTTGTTCCAAACTTCGATCGGCTCCATATTACAAATCTATCAATATATGTATTGTGAAGAGGTTTGTAAAAGGCAATAACATTAAGTTTTGTTTGTAAACTAGCAGACAAGGAACCCCACTCCCAGTTTGCATAATGTCCTGTAACAACTATTATGCTTTGATTTGTATCTTGAAATTGATCTAAAACCTCAGGGTTAATGATTTTATGTCTTTTTAAAATCTGCTTTCGGAACATGGTAAAAGCTTTCATACCCTCTAAAAAAATATCAGCAAGATTTTTATAGAAAAGTTTCATTACACGTTTCAACTCATTTTGATTCATCTCGTGGAATGAAGCCGTAAGGTTCTGGATTACTACTTTTTTCCGATACCCAACAATGCGATAAAGAATGAATGCAATAAAATTTGAAAGCCCATTTAGTAAGGGAAATGGGATGATTCCGATTAGAATAATCACCAAAAAGAATAGAAATGCCCCGAATAAACTCATGGTTTAAGTTTCATTGTTTATTATCGCGACAAAGTAGTTATTTTAGGTTACAATCTGTTAAAAATATTATAAAGCCTAAATTAAAATAGATAAAATACAATGTCAAAAAAACCTTATTCCTCTTGCAGCGAAAGCGACAGTCTTTCGTCTTTCATTTAATTATTTAACATTAAATCTAAAAAGCCATGAAAAAGAGATTAAACATTCAATACGCATTAGCTATTGTAACTGCTTTATTTTTTTCAACGCCACTTCTGGCACAGCCTACCATCCCTGATATTTCAGGTGTTAAGGAAATTCATATCGATTTAGCATGTAATGCAACCTTAATCCAGGGTGAAAAAGCTTCTGTTGCAATTACAGGTGATGATGATGCTTTGGAAGATGTTTATGTGAAACTTAAAGGCGATGTATTGGTAATTGGAAACGATAGGCATCATCAGCATAAAAATGATGTGAAGGTATCTATTACTATTCCCGAATTAAAGAAGCTATCCATTGGTGGCGCAGTTGACATTACCACACCAACCCAGGTTAAATTTGATAATTTTGAACTCGAAGTAAGCGGTGTAGCCGATCTTGATATTAAGCTATTATCGAAAATGCTTAATCTCGAAGCAAGCGGTGTAATATCCGGCGAAATTATTGGTGAAACAAAAGATTTAAAGATGGAAATAAGTGGTGTTGGTAAAATTGATGCTTCAGGCTTTAAAGCCGAAAATTGCGAAATAGAGGTAAGTGGTGTTGCAAAAGCTGATGTTTATGTAACTGAAAAGTTGGATGCATCGGTTTCGGGTATGGGTAATATCCATTACCTTGGTCGTCCAATAATCAATAGGAGTACTTCAGGGTTTGGGAGTATTAGTAGACTCAATTAAAGTATAATATTGCGTTAGTTAAAGAATGCCGAGGACTAACTCGGCATTCTTATTTTACAACTATGCGATAAAAGTTCAAGTTGATTTTTAAAGATATTAATTAAACCAAATGTTTTATTTATAATCTCATGTAGGCAATTATAAATTGCCAAAATTTGGAAGAGAAAACTTAAAATTATATCATGGTTGCTAAAAATTTAAAATTCACATTATTTGTTTTTTTTGTTTTAGGATTAAGCACAACCTCATTTGGTTGGGGGAAAGTTGGGCATCATATTATTGTGGAAATAGCTAAGGGCTATGTGAGTAAAGATGTTCAAGATTCTGTCAATAAGTATTTGGGTGATATGACCTGGGATGCGGCTTCAACATGGATGGATGAGTTGAGGGGTAATGCACAGTACGATTACATGAAACAATGGCATTATATTAATATAGAAAAGGGCAACCAGTACGATACTACAATCGAGAATGGGAACAATGTGGTAAAGCAGCTTGAGATAGCCATTAATAATCTTAAGAATAGATCAAAATTTACTAAAGAGGAGATAAATTTAAATATTAAAGTTCTTTTTCATTTGATGGGTGATTTACACCAACCTCTTCATGTTGGCTATGGGATTGACAGGGGAGGGAATAGTATTAAATTAACATTCAACGGAAAACAATTGAGCCTTCATCGAGTATGGGATACCGATATAATTGAGTATAAAAAATTAACTGTAGAAGGAATCCAAGGAATGATTGATAAAACCTCACATCGAAAGATAAGAAAGATGGTAAAAGGGAATCCTGTTTTTTGGTTAAATCAATCACGTACAACACTTGACGTTGTTTACAGTTACACTGATGTTATTAGTGAAGATTATATCAATAAAAGTTACCCTATAATTGAAAATCTGCTAATGGAGGGAGGTTTAAGACTGGGTAATGTATTAGATGAAATTTTTAAGGGGTAGTAAAGTATATCTAATAGTTGAAAAGACGAGTTAATGCCTCGTCTTTTTGTTTTATACGAATATTTCGATTGGTGAATTATCAAGTATTCAATTTTACTACTTTTGCAGGTATGGAGAATCAGGAGCCCAAGCACGTTCGTCGTAAACGATACAAAGGTACACACCCTAAATCCTTTAAGGAAAAGTATAAGGAGTTAAATCCTGAGCTTTATGCTAAGGATATCGAGAAAATACTGGAGCAGGGGAGAACCCCTGCGGGTATGCACCGCTCTATATGCGTCAACGAGATAATGGAGATTCTCAAAATCACTCCAGGACAAGTTGGTTTAGACGCAACCTTGGGCTATGGCGGGCATAGTTTAGAGATTTTAAAGAAGCTTCAACCTGGAGGACGTTTGTATGCTACTGATGTCGATCCTTATGAGTTACCACGTACCGAGCAGCGTTTACGTGGTTTTGGCTATTGTTCTGATTCATTAGTTATTAAAAAGATGAATTTCTCTGAGATTGAGCAAATTGTTTCAGAGTCGGGACCGTTAGATTTTATCTTAGCCGATTTAGGCGTTTCTTCGATGCAGATTGATAACCCAGAACGTGGATTCTCATTTAAGGTTGAAGGACCTTTAGATTTAAGGCTAAACCCTAAAAGCGGGAAACCTGCTTCGGAACTGTTAAAAACGATCCCAAGAAATATTCTTGAGCTAGTTTTATTTGAAAACTCCGACGAGCCTTACTACAAAGAGATTGCCGAAGCAATTAAAGCAAATCTCTCAAAAGGGGTTGAAATAGAAACCACTACTCAGCTGCAAAATGTAATTGATGAAGCCTTGTCTTTTATCCCAAAACATCAGCGAAAGGATGAGGTTAAGAAATCGTGTCAAAGAGTTTTTCAAGCATTACGAATTGAGGTAAATGATGAATTTGGAGCGCTTGAAAAATTTTTAGAAGAACTTCCCTTTTCGTTAAAACCAGGAGGGAAAGTGGCAATTCTTTCATTCCACTCGGGAGAAGATCGACGTGTTAAGAAATCATTTCAATATTTCAATCGATTAGGTTTATACAGCGAAGTTGCGCCAGATCCAATTCGACCATCAGCAGAGGAATGTAATTCAAATCCACGCGCACGCTCGGCAAAACTGCGTTGGGCTATTAAAGCATAATCTTTTTTTTATATGGAGAAACATGCAAGTAGAAAACTAAAAAGTAATTTAAGGTATCATTAAACAATATATCTCATGAACATAAATCTTTCCAAGCAACAAATTGAGATGATAAAATCGTTTCAAAAGAGCGAAATTGCTGAATATCATATTTATATAAGACTTTCTAAGGTTATAAAGGATTCTGAAAATGCAAAAACGTTAGCACAAATCGGAAACGAAGAGAAAGGCCATTACGAAATTTGGAAGCATTACACCAACGAGGATATCAAACCCAATATGTTCAAGGTGAAATGGTACTACTATATTTCTCGGATATTTGGGATAACATTTGGAATTAAGTTAATGGAGGGGGGCGAGAATAAAGCTCAAAAGAACTATGATAAAATGCTTGCCAATATTCCTGAAGCCAAAAGGATAATGGATGAAGAACATGTACACGAAAACGCTCTAATTGGGATGATCGATGAAGAACGTCTCCAATATGCAGGTTCCATTGTTCTTGGATTAAACGATGCCCTCGTTGAGCTTACAGGTGCGCTTGCAGGTTTGTCGTTGGCTCTACAGAATACCAAACTTATTGCTATGGCTGGATTAATCACTGGTATAGCCGCTTCATTCTCCATGGCAGCATCCGACTATCTTTCAAAAAAGGCCGATGATACCCAAAAAAATCCGCTTCGCTCGGCTGCTTACACTGGTACTGCGTATGTTATAACTGTTGCTTTGCTTATTCTACCGTATCTACTTTTTACCAATTACCTAGTTTGCTTAGGGATCACTCTTTGCATTGCAATACTTATAATATTTGGGTTTAACTATTATATTTCTGTAGCCAAGGATCTTAATTTCAAGCACCGTTTCTTCGAAATGGCTGTTATAAGTTTAGGGGTATCGGCATTAACATTTGCTATCGGATTTTTAGTTAAAAAAGCCCTTGGGGTAGACATTTAGAGGAGATATCAAAATTGTGTGGATATGATAACTTTTGATGATTTTCAGAAAGTAGACATACGTGTTGGGAAAATTGTTGAGGTTGAAAGTTTTCCCGAAGCGAAGAAGCCATCATTTAAGCTCAAAATCGATTTAGGTAATGAAATTGGGATTAAGAAGTCGTGCGCTCAGTTAACCCAAAACTATAAAGCAAACGATTTGGTTGGTAAGCAGGTTTTATGCGTTGTAAATTTCCCTCCTCGGCAAATTGGACCAGCTATTTCCGAGGTTCTAACATTAGGGTTACCCGATGAATCCCATGAATGTATTCTGATATGTCCAGACAGGGAGGTTCCTCTTGGAGGAAGACTGTACTAAAATTTTTAGATTGATTTAGTTTTTCGAAAACAAGGTTTTTAAAAATTTATGAAACTTGTGGAATCCTGTTACTGGTTCTAGCCACATGAATATGCATTCGTTGGTAATAATATTAATATCAGGATTGAATTCCTGCTTTGAGAACCCAACCGGATCGCACTTTTGCTGTATCCAGATATTCTTTATTCCCTTTCTAATTGCTTGATCAATTATAACTTGGGATTTATTTCGGTTATTAAGTATTACAATAGCATCAACCTCTGCAGGTAGTTCATTAACCGAAGAGTATACTTTTAAGCCATTTATGTTTTCAACACTTGGATTAACAGGGTATGTTGTGATTCCTTTTTGAATAAATGCCTGATAAACCATCCTTCCAAACTTTTTTCATCTCTTGAAACGCCAGTAATGGCGTAATTTTTTGCAGCGAAAAATGATTCGATTTTTGCTTTTTTACTCATGGTAATAAGATTTTATGTAGCGTAAATTTATAAAAAACTATTAATGCAGGTTGTTTACTTGTTTAATAGGTGGATCAAAATGCTTTGTTTATCTATAAAGATTAGGAAATAATAAATAAGGTTTAAAAATAGACCTCACACAGCAAAGGGAATGTTATATTTGTAATTGCTAAGTGTATAGGTTTAAATGTGATACCATGAAGAAGTTATTAATTCTACTCTCAATTGTTTTTTTTGTAGAGTATTTAGTCGCTCAAACAAACGAAGCACGACTTGCCCTAGTAATAGGAAACTCAAACTATAAAGAGGGTGGTTCATTAAAAAACTCTGTGAATGATGCCAATTTAATGGCAAGCACACTAAAAGATCTAGGTTTTACTGTGATTAAGCGAACTGATGCATCTCGTGCTCAAATGGCTCAGGCTATTGCTGAATTTTGGAGTAAACTAGGTCAATACAATGTTGCTCTATTTTACTATGCTGGTCATGGCGTTCAGGTGAATGGTGTAAACTATTTAATACCTATTGATGCTACGCTGGAAAGTAAGGATATGGTTTCCTTTGAAGCCATCTCAGTGAACGATATATCTTCGAAATTCGAAGAGTATGATAAAAATATCAATATTCTTATTCTTGATGCTTGCCGGAACAACCCATTTAAATCATGGTCGAGGGGAGGTGATCGAGGTTTTAAAGCGATGAACCCTGCAAGTGGAACTATCATTGCTTATGCTACATCCGAGGGTGCCACAGCTGATGATGGGGATGGCGCTAATGGGTTATACACCGAGCAGCTCGTGAAACAGCTAAGACAACCTGTTCCGATTGAAAAAGTGTTTAAACTTACCAGAGTTGAGGTAGAACGCGCAAGTAATGGAAAGCAAAGCCCACAGGAATGGAGCAAGCTAAAAGGTGATTTTTATTTTGTTAATCAAGTTAGTCAAAATCAGAACCCCAGCCAAACACAAACGCCAATAACAACTCAACCTGAAGAGGTGACTTTTAATCCCGGGAATGTTGAAATACTATATGGAGCAATTTCAATTGATAGCGAAATAGGAGGGGATTTATACCTCGACAATAAAAAATTAGGCTATGTAAACGCGAATAGCAAAGCAAACAAAATAAACAAGATTACCACTGGAAGTCATACAATCGAAATTAAAGGTAGCGAATCATACTTAGAGAAGATTACAGTAAGTAAGGATCAAACAGCCTATATTACTGCTAAAAGTAGTCTTAAACCTAGCAGTAACATTAAGCCCAATTCAAACTATTCGAGAAGGAATACTAGGAGATCTTCAGAGGTTGTTCTCCAGGATGATTTTTCAGCTAGTTCTTTAAGCGATAATTGGACACTATGGAAATCGGGTTCTGCTTCGGCTAATCTCTCTAATTCAGCCATCACTTTAGCAACTAATGGTGCAAACACCATTAAACTTTATTCAAATCAGCAAAAGTCGGTTAATGATGGTACACTAATATTTACAGCAACCCTATACACTTACGAGGACAATAATTATGCTTATGGGCCACTTGCTCGAGGATTGGTTTACGGAAGCGATAGGAATTACGCTATTGAGTTTATCAATACAAGCGGAAATACAATTCAAACAAGAACTGTAAGTAATGGAGTTGCAACAACCACTGATTATAAAGTAGGATCTTCGGTTGCAAACATGTACAGGTACAAAATTATAGCCACCAGCAGTAAGGTTGAGTTTTATTTTAACGATATGCTAATTGCCACTCATACCGTCAATATCCCTACTTTACCTTTGAATATGTACTTTGATGCAAGCACATTCATGGGAAATGTTCCGCAAACTGTAGATAATGTTAAGTTTGAATTTGTTCCAAATTAATTTTGTCGTGATAAAACCAGAAAAAAGCGTAGCCCAATGGTTACGCTTTTGATTATTAACCAGTTTTAATTTATAGGCTTATTTTCAACTCCTTGGTTATCTAACCTAAAGTACTTTATAAGTCCAAATAAAAAGCTAAGTATTACTATAAAAACTGCTAAACCTATCATCTCATTTTTTGATAGGTTTGATAGGAACCAGAGTATGGTGATAATTGCTAGGATAGGAATTGTAAACCCTCCTGGAACTCTAAATGTAGATTTATCGATATCCTTTTCAAACCTTAGTTTTATGGTTGATAGGGCTACCCCTAAATAAACAAGCAGTACAGATGAAGAGGAAAGTATAGCTAGCTGCTTAAACTCTCCGGTTATTGAGAAAAAGCAGCCTAAAGCTGCAAATACAATAATCGCAACATATGGTGTGGCAAACTTTGGGTGAACAATTGATAATGGTTTTATTGGTATAACCTTATCTTTTGCTGATCGGAAAAGAACCCTCGACATATTTAGCTGATCGCTGGTTAAATATCCAAACATAGATATTGCAGCTCCCATCATCATAATGGTGGTTCCTACTGGCCCCATTATTCTTCGGGCAACTTCAACTAAAGGCGCAGATTTGTAACTTGAAAAGGAATCACCAAGAATACCCTGAGAAACGAGTTGAATGGAAATATATATAATCAGAATTATTAGGAAGCTAAGCAAAATCCCTCTAGGGATTGACTTTTTAGGATTGCTTACCTCTCCACCTACACTTAAGCTACTTTCAGCTCCCTGAAATGCGAAAAATAGTAATATTGACATTCTTCCGATATCGCTAATGGCTGGGGCTTTATCCCAAAGAAGGTTATTGAAAACAATATTAGTCGAACCCCAAACTATTAGCAAAAATAAAGGAAGAAGTTTTGCAATTGTAACCATTTTTACAAGCGATATTCCTTGCTTCACTCCATAAACATTTACTACTGCTAACCCTGAGAAAATTGTGATAAAGAATCCTGCCCTAAAATAGGTTTCCTTAAATATTGGGAAAATGTATGAAAGAGTATCAGCCAAAGCATTTGCAACGGCTGCAGTGGCCATTAATGAGGTTCCAAAAACTAAAAGGTTAGAGGCCAAAAAGCCAAAGTACTTTCCAAAAGCAACCTCAATATAGGTGTAAGCTCCACCTGTAATAGTTACTTTGCTTCCCATTTCGGCGAAACATAGCATAATAAGCGTTACAAGTAGTCCACAGAATAAATACGCCAAAATACCTGCAGAGCCTAGCCCTTCGCTCACAAGAGCTGGTAAAACAAAAATTCCCGATCCTATAACTACATTAATAATATTGGCGGTTATTCCCCAAAGTCCAATTTCCCGTTTAAGGCCTTCTGATGTGTTCATTGAAAAGATTTTAAAGTTTCTAAAGGTAGGAATTTCTCTTTTTTGTGATAAAGACTAATACTAAATCTTCTTTTTATTATCGTTTTAAAGTTAAAGCGGTAAGAGGTAAGAAATGCTTAGTAAGAATATTTAACAGTGAGTAAGTAACGTTTTACAAAAAATAAGCGTATATTTGCTTGATTTTAAATCAAATCAGTCGCTGCTAGTCTTAATCTAACAACACTTTCCTTTTTTGATTTCCGGTTTCTGGCAAAACAGAATCCCTCTTTTTAAAATCACATATTGATCTATTCTGACCAACCGGGTAGATTATTATTGTTTCGACTTTTTCGCCAAGATAGATATTCTATTTTGCTTAACTTTTACACTAAATGAAGGAGTAATTATATGTACGAAAAGAAACAAGCAGCAAGTAATGTAAAGACGCCTAATCTTGCAAAGATGAAGGCTGTGGTTATCGATCGTAAGACAGTTATTTTTATTGAGCAAGGTGCTAGCGAGGAAGAAGCTAGGAAACGTTATTCAACAAGAGGAGAATATTTTAAGCAATTAACAAAGAGAAAACCTGCTACAGTAAAATAAAGTACTTTTTGGATAGGTTGTGAACCTTGGCTCATCTCCAACCCCCCTCTTTTGCAAATGTGAAAGAGGGGGGTTGTTATTTAATATTTTATACTGTCGATCCGTTATATCTCATTCCAATAATTAGAATATCATCAACTTGATCATATTTACCTTGCCAATTTGTTAATGTTTGTTCCAGAATTTGTTTTTGAACGTCAAGGCTATGTTCCTGAATTTTCAAAAGAATTTCTTGAAAACGTTTTCTTTTGAATGTTTCAAAATTTGTCCCTCCGGTTTGTGAAACATAACCATCGGTAAAAAGGTAAAGTGTATCGCCGTGTTGTAGTTGTACGTTGTAGTTTGTAAAACTTTTCTCATCCTTTGGATGAACCCCAATGGGCATAAGGTCAGCTTTGAATTCTATCAATTCAAATTTGGTTTCATTTTTACGAATTAAGTAAAGGGGACAATGAGCACCTGCGTACTGAATGGTTGTATTCTCTAAATCAATAGTACAAAGCGCAATATCCATTCCATCTTGTGTCTGACCTTTTTTCCCTTCTTGATGGAGAGATTTTTTAATTCGAATTCTGAGCTCGTTCAAAATCTCATTGGGTTTTATTAAAACCCCTTTTGAGATTATTTCGTTTAGGTGAGAAATTCCAAGTACACTCATAAACGCTCCAGGAACTCCATGCCCAGTGCAATCTGCAGCAGCAATGTATAAATATTTACCCTTCTGCTTTGTATAGTAAAAGTCGCCGCTTACTATATCTTTTGGACTAAAAAGCACAAAATATTGGTCAAAGTAAGCGTCTAGTTTTTCTAATGATGGGAACACAGCCCTTTGGATTATTTTAGCATATTGAATGCTTGAGGTAATGTTAGTATTCTTATGCTCAATTATATTCATCTGGGTATTAATCTCCTCATTCATCGCTTGAAGTTCTTCATTTGCATGCTTTAATTGTTCAGTGCGAAGTTCAATCTTTTCTTCAAGTATCTCGTTTTCTCTATGTAGTTGAGCAACCCTCCAGCGATACATCAGATAAAGTGCACCAATTACAGCGATAGCATAAAGGCAGTACATATACCAAGTTCGATACCACGGGGGAAGTACTTTAAATGAGTATACAATTGGGTTACTCCAAATACCATCGGGACTGCAAGCCTTTAATTTAAACTTGTAAGTTCCTTCATAGATATTACCGAAACTAGCAGATGTTTTATTTGAGATTGGGCTCCAATCCTCGTCGTACTCCTCTAGCATGTATTGATATTTTACCAGATTGGGGCGAGCAGGTTCAATTGCTGCAAATTCAAAAGTGATATTATTATGTCTATAAGGAAGTACCAAGTTTTCAGGCAAAGGGTAGAATTTTGTGATACTATCGAATTTTATATCTCCAAATTTCTTATTCATAGAAGTACGAGTAGCATCATCAAGCGTTCTTCCAAAGGTTATGTTTTCCTCATTAATTATAGCCAAGCTATCCTGTGATGTTAATTTTGTTGTTCTAAAACTTTTAAGGTTGTTCCAGCAAATATTTTCATTATTTACTTTCAGGTTTTGCAGTTTAACTATTGGTAGTTCTTTATTTTCAAGAATAGCATTTAGATCAATACGAACGAGGGCTGTTTTATCGCTCCCTGTGGCAGCCCATAAAATTCCTTTACTATCAAGGTACATTGCGTTATGCCCAGCGTTTACATCTTTAATCGGATAACCAGTTGTTGAATTGTAAATTTTAAACACAGGAGAGTGGTTTTGTAGTTCGCTATTCTTTAAAATATTTTGAGGTAAAACAATTTGATTTTCATCTTGAACTCCGTTAATTTTTTTAGCAGCTTTTGGTTTAAACGCAGTAAGTACAGATATACCAAAGTTACTCCCTAAAACAATTTTATCATGGTTTATAACAACTTGGGTGATTACATTATCTGATAAACCATCATTAGTGTTAAAACTCAAGAACGATTCTCCATCAAATCGACTAACTCCGCCTCCCTCGGTGCCGAACCAAATATTTCCATAACTATCTTCTACAATACTCCACACCGAATTACCGCCAAGTCCTTGTTTGGTAGTGAAATTTGAAAATGTTTTCCCATCATAACAGCTAGCTCCACCACCATCGGTGCCAAACCACAGATTACCCTTTTGATCCTCCATTATACACCAAATAGAGTTACCTGCTAGTCCTTGTTCTTCAGTATAATTAGTAAATGATTTTCCATCGAAACAGCTAACGCCATCTGATTCTGTACCAAACCATAAATTACCTGCTTTATCCTTTTTGATACTCAAAACTACGTTGTTTGCTAGTCCTTGCTTTGAAGTATAGTTAGTGAACGATTTCCCGTCAAAACGACTAACCCCTCCTTGATCAGTGCCAAACCATAGGTTTCCTAGATCATCCTCCTCAATACTCCAGACATTATTACTAGGAAGCCCTTGTGCCATTGTAAAATTTTTAAAAGACTTGCCATCATAACAATTAACACCACCTCCTTCAGCGGCAAACCATAGGTTTTCCTTCCTATCCTCTTTAATACATCTGACATTATTAATAGATAAACCTTGTTTTGTAGTAAAGTTTGTGAAGGCTTTTCCATCATACCGACTGACACCGCCGCCATATGTTCCGAACCAAAGGTTTCCCGAATTATCCTCAGTAATGCTATAAACAATGTCGTTTGCTAGGCCATTTGCTGTAGTGAAGTTTGCAAATGTTTTTCCATCATACCGGCTAACTCCTCCACCATAAGAACCAAACCAAACATTCCCCCTTTTATCTACTATAGCGCTTCTAATTCTATCGTAAGCAAGCCCTTGCTTTGTAGTGTAATTTGTAAATGTTTTTCCATCATAGCAAATAACTCCTCCACCAAGAGTACCAAACCAAAGGTTCCCAATTTTATCTTCAGTTATACACCAAACCCTATCACTTGATAACCCTTGTTTTTTAGAGTAGTTTGTGAAAGTTTTCCCATCATAACAGCTAACGCCCCCGCCATCGGTTCCAAACCAGAGATTTCCATTCTTATCTTTCTTGATGCTTAAGACTTTATCATTAGCCAGCCCTTGTTTTGTTGAATAATTCTTAAATACTTTCCCATCAAAACAGCTAACCCCACCACCAATAGTTCCAAACCAAATGTTACCTGAGCCATCCTTTTCTATGCTATAAACGGCATCATTAGCCAAACCCTGTTCAGATGTAAAATTTGTAAATGATTTTCCATCGTACCGACTAACTCCTCCTTCGGAAGTACCAAACCAAAGATTCCCTGCATCATCCTCTGTAATACAGCATACTGTATTGTATGTCAACCCTTGGGCCGTAGTAAAATTTGAAAATGATTTTCCATCATAACGGCTAACACCTCCGCCATTAGTGCCGAACCAAAGGTTTCCCATTTTATCTTTATAGCAACTCGTAACCGGATCAAGTGCTAAACCATTGTCAGTTGTATAGGTCGTAAATAATCCAGTTGCTTGTGCTTCGGGCGCAGATTGCTCAAATACTTTTATATTGGGAGGTAAAAGGGATATTACTCTTGATAAACCCTCTCCGTATTCATAAACATAGGAACCTCCGGGTGTTTTGGGGATTTCAACTTTTTTAGGTTTAGGGCGTGAGGAAAGAAGAATTACTTTAGGACTTACTTTTTTATTTATGTCTTGAGATTGTGAAGTTGACTGATCCTGCCCATAAAGATTGACACTAAAACTTAAAACAAGAACAACAAAAAATAACCTAGCTGTTTTCATAAATTCACATACTTCGGTTCAAGTAAGATTATTGCTAGGTTCAAAGATAATTTTTTTCTTATTTGAAGGTATTGAAAGATCCATAATTATGTCAACACAAAGTGTTGAGAAACATTAATGAAGTATAAAAGGAATATGATAAGTATACTTTCGAACTAAGATGAACATTGTTCTTAATTTATGCTTAATGACTGTTTAATAAATGTTTAAAGTCCTTGAATTCAATTGGAATTTTTAGCAATTCGTATGCCTTAGTGATAGTTGAACAATAATGGTTGTTGTCTTTAGTTTGTGAAACTAATAGTTGAGTAAACGCAGTGACAAGAGGAGCCGCAACTAGCCATACAATTATTCTGTGGTTGTTTGGTTGGAGTTCGATATTGTATGAATTCGCCAAATCTTTAATCTCTCTTGAACTAAACGAGGGAATACACTTCTTATCAATAACAACTAATAAGTATTCAATTTTCGAATAGTTGATATCTGATTTGTACTCATGATTAATCCGTTCTGCTTCTTGAAACGAAAGCGTTTCGGATTGGAATTTTACAAATGCAAATTTGTAATCAGGAAACATTCGATAATAATTTGCATTCATTGTTTTATGCTGATTATATCAATTGGTAATTGTTATCATACAATTATTTACACCTCAAAGATAATAAATCATCAATTAAATATTCTTTAGCTAAAGCGTTAAAGACATTTTAGTATTGTAAGTTTTTTAGGCACTAAAAAAGCGCAGTCTATAGACTACGCTTATATCTAAATGCCTTTACTATGTAGTGTTTTACTTTTTCTCACTACGTTTTGCTGCTTTTGCTGCTCTCTTTTCCTTTAAACTCTTTTGAGGTTCCTTTTTAGACATTTTTTCCTTATTCGTTTTTTCCTTTGACATAGCCATTAAGTTTAAGGGTTAATACTTATTCAAAAGTAAGAGTTTTTTGAATTTAATGTATCGGCTTTTATCATATTAAAGTTAAAAAATGTTAGGTAATAGAATCTTTGTTGAGGCTTAAGAGCATTTGAAAGTTTTTTTATTGTTTGAAAAAAATTAACCAGATGAACCCATGCCCAATGCATCATCAGTATGCGCCAATCCGAGAATCGATCAACACACTACTTTCAACCGAAACTATTCAAAGCTTTGCTTTGAAGTATAAAAAGTAGAATCAAGAAAAGGTTTATTACTACTCTTTTAGAGGCTTCTTAAAATTTCAATCCTTTTTCTAATAGGAGGGTGGGTAGAGAAAAGTGAGAAAAGCGAAAAAGAATCTTCTTTTTCTTTTGCTTGTGGGTTGTCAATGAACAGTTGGGCAACATCCTTGCGTTCAACCGCCTCGATTCGAGAATCTCTATCTATTTTTTCTAAAGCGGAAGCCAAAGCCAAAGGATTACGTGTCATCTCTGCAGAACCAGCATCGGCTAAGTATTCGCGCTTTCTAGAAATAGCAAATCGGAAAATACTTGTTAATAGATACCCAACTACCGCTAAAAGTAACGCAGCAATTAAAAGAACCTTTGCATCTTTCTTTCTACCGCCAAACCTAAAGGAGCGAAATAGCATTTCGGTAAGAAAAGCAAATATCCCAACAAAAATAATGGAGACAATTAAGAGCCTTACATCTCTATTCCTTATATGTGTGAGCTCGTGGGCAATTACAGCCTCTAGTTCCTCGTCGTTGAGTTTGTTTATGATGCCCCTTGAAAGCGATACTGAAAACGAGGATGAATCAACACCACTTGCAAACGCATTCAGCGAGTCATCCTCAATTATGAAAATTTGGGGTGTTTTCATCCCGCTTCCAATACACAAATTCTCTACAAGATTGTACACCCTTTTATTCTCATTACGTTCAAGCGGCTTTGATCCAGTAGCCTTTTCAATCATAGAGGTGTGAAAGAAGTAGGCTGTCATGAACCAGATTAAAACACCCAAAGCAACCCATGGAATGGTTTGTAGAAAGCTCTCGTTTGTGTAAAAGATTCTTTGCTCTGGTTGCTGTTCAACAGCAAAAAAGATGAAAAGCCATACTAGGGCAAAAATTACTGTAGGAAATAGTAAGAGAAGCAATACCGATTTGGTATTGTTTCTCCATATTTGAGACTGAATGCCTACGTAAGCCATTTCGGCTAGAAGTTGAGTTTTGGTGCCTCTTCTGCTTTAGCACGCTGTTCGGTTCCCAGTTCGAACATTGGCTCTTTCTTGAAGTTGAATAAATCGGCTATTACGTTAGATGGGAATACCTGAACTGCATTATTGAGTTCTTTAGTAGCCGAGTTGAAGAATCGACGTGCTGCGGCTAATTTATTCTCAATATCCGAAATTTCATCTTGTAGCTGTTTGAAATTTTGGTTTGCCTTTAGATCGGGATATGCTTCAACCGCAACTTTAAGACCTTGTAAGGCTCCAGAAAGTTGAGTGTCGGCAGCAATTTTATCATTGATGCTAGAAGCTTGTATTGCGTTTGCCCGTGCATTGGTAATATCGGTAAGCACAGTGCTTTCATGCTTCATGTATCCTTTAACAGCTTCAACTAGCTGAGGAACTAGATCGAGACGTTGTTTGAGTTGTACATCTATATCAGCAAATGCATTTTCGCGGTTATTTCTTAGAACAACCAACCTGTTGTACATACTGATTCCAATTAGTACTAGAACTCCAACGATAACAAGAACTATAATAGTCATACTTTTAAATTTAGTTGATTAGACTGCTAATTTAGCATTTAAATGATTTTGTTCATTGCAAACTGCTTTAATTAATGTTAATCAAAATCTATTTAATGAAAACTTTATCAGAGTATTTTTCTGTAATAAGCAAATATGAAAAATAAAATCAAACACTGTAAGATTGATAGATTTAAAAAAGATTATAAGTTGTTGAATTTAAATTAATTAATTGATATAGTCCTTTGAAATTGTCAATAAATAGTTTAAATTAGCCTTAACTATTAAGTCATTAGTATTTAGATTATTGCATCTCTTTCCCTGTTTTGTTTTTTGCGTCATTTCCTGCTTCATACAAATATTTTCTTTTATCTAAAAAAATTAAAAAAGGGGGGAATATGAAAACTAACTCAAGAAGACTTCATGTTATTATTCTTTTTTGCCTTCTGTTACTGCTGTGTTTTACATGCAAAAAGGATGATTCCGAGTCATCAAGCACTCCTGAGATCGTAGGATGTAATAGCGTAGAGTATAAGGGTATGACATTTTCTAATATTGGATGTGCATACGGTATCGAATCATTTGATACGGATATCTGTCAAAATGGAACCTGTGCAAGTTTTCATGTCACTTGTTCGGGGGGATGTATTTCTACCGTAACGGTTAGATGAACATCTCTATTCCTATCTAAAGACGAGGTTGTTCCTCGTCTTTTTTATTCTCTTAATCAATTGAAGGAAACTAGAAAACCCATTAAGAAGAGGGTAAAAGTAACTTTGGTAAAGGCTATTGCCCTCAATTAGGGTGTTGGGCTGTTTATACTGGGGGAGTAAGCCAAACTAGTGAAGTGAATAGGTAAGAAAATACCCGAACTAAGACAGGTCGTACCTTCGAGAGATAGTTGTCGTTATATTAAAAAAATGTAACTTGAATTACTTTTTCTAAACTAATTAAGTAATGAATACAAGCACTACTAATCCGGTTCTACAGAAACCCTTAAGGCTATGGCTCGGAGTTGTCATAGTTTTGTTACAATGGTTTTTAAGATTTATTTTACCAATACTTCAACCCGAAACAATTGTCATTGGAGTATTTGGTGGGGTCCTTTTAGGTCTAGTTTTTGCTATTTGGTGGATATTTTTTAGTAGAGCACCCATTTTTGAGCGTTGGTTTGCAATTGCATTGATTATAGTAGCGCTTACTTCAACTTCTTTTTTCATTCACAAATCGATTGCCACCACAATGATGGGGATGATGTTCTTTTTTTACTCCATCCCAATAATTTGCCTTGCATTTATTTTGTGGGCATTACTTAGCCAACGTTTATCAATCAAAACAAGGCGCATATCCATGGTCGCAACCATTTTATTTGCATCTGGGTTTTGGGTACTTCTACGTACCAATGGGATGGATGGAGAGATCCGTCAGGATTTTGCTTGGAGATGGTCAAAAACAGCAGAGGAGCGTTTGATTGCTAAATCAAGCAGTAATCTTTTAACATCTAATGCTGATTCAACAGCAATGTTATCTGATGTTCATTGGTCTAGCTTTAGAGGGAATAATAGGGATGGTGTTGTAAAGGGTGTTCAGATTAATACTGATTGGGAGAAATCGAAACCTGTAGAGATTTGGCGAAGAATAATTGGTCCTGGGTGCTCATCTTTTGCTGTACAGGGCAATTTATTGTATACTCAGGAGCAGAGAGGTGATCAAGAACTGGTAACCTGCTACAATTTGAATACGGGCGATCCAATTTGGGAACATGGCGATTCGGCTCGGTTTTGGGATTCACACGCAGGTGCAGGGCCCCGATCAACTCCAACCCTAAGCAATGGAAGAGTTTACACATTAGGGGCAACGGGTATTTTAAATGTACTCAATGCTCAAAACGGCTCAGTTGTATGGATGCGGAATGCAGCAAACGACACCAAAGTACAGATTCCCGGCTGGGGTTACACGGGTTCTCCGTTAGTGGTTGATAGCACCGTTTTTGTAGCAATTGCTGGGCAACTGCTTGCTTATGATATTAAATTTGGTAAACTAATTTGGTCGGGGGTTGATGGGGGTGAAAGTTACAGCTCCCCTCACCTCGTAACAATCGATGGGACCAAGCAGATTTTATTTATGAACCGATCAGGATTGACCAGTTATGATCCTGTCGAAGGAAAGGTGCTCTGGAATTTACCGTTGTTGGGTGCTCAGATAATTCAACCCTCATTAATTTCCGCAAGAGATATCCTTATTAGCGAAGTTACCGACAATGGAGCAAAAGGGATGCGTAGTATATCGGTTCGAAATGAATCAGGGAAATGGGTAACCAAAGAGAATTGGTCGTCTGAGGGGCTAAAACCTTACTTTAACGACTTTGTAGTCCATAAAGGGTATGCTTATGGTTTCGATGGTCCAACCCTTACATGTATTGATATAGAGAAAGGCAATCGTAAATGGAAGCAGGGGCGTTACGCGGGGGAGATTCTATTGCTAGCCGATCAGGACTTGCTATTGATACTTTCCGAAAAGGGTGAGGTGGCAATTGTAAATGCTAAGCCGGATCAATATAAAGAACTTTCGAGATTCTCCGCAATAAAAGGGAAAACATGGAATCACCCAGTATTGGTTGGCAATACACTGGTTATTCGGAACTTCCAAGAAATGGCTGCTTTTCAACTTCCTTTGTAGATTACAAAATACTTGCCCCACTTTATCCTTTGGAACGAGGGGTGAGTAAAGCATTTCAGCAGGCATTGCATAAGCCCAACTAGAGACATAGCTTAAATTATATCTTGTGGAGTTTAAAAAGGGCTTAAAGAATTCTCCTTTGCAAAAGTTAAAATCTACTTGTTTTTTGAATTAAAGGAACTAATTAAAAATTTTATACCGTACTGAAATCCTTTCCAGTCTGTTTTTACTTTATGATTGGTGTTTGGGACAACTAGTTTTAATGAATTATTTCTAGATAAAGAGATTTCGTTTTCAGTGTTTGAATAATAACTCCCGTACAATCCTATTTTTATGAATTTAAAAGAGTACAATATATCAATCCCTGGTTTTATAAACATACCCTTGGATTCAAATTTGTTTTCATATTGGTTACTTTGAGTTTGATATAAATTAAGTACTTCTGTTAACTTAAATTTAGATTTGTACCATCCAAAAGCGGCTGTAAATTGAATTAAGAATGCTTTAGCTTCAAATATCGAGAACTTATTAATAAATCCGTAGCTTGTATTGGTTGAGATATTGTCAAAACGATATTCCCCTGAATAATCTATTGAACTGATCCGAGAACCGGTTGAGAAATAATTATAACAAACGCCTAATGAATACTTTTTAAAGATTGAAGCATTAAACTCAAAATTGTATTCCTGTGCCGATGGAAAATTTTCGACTTGCTTTGCTTTGAATGGAAGGTTTGCTAAAGTAGTTCTATTAACAGATTTTAAACCTGTCATTTGAGCATTACTCATTCCATACCCAAAGCCAATTGATATTTGTTGAGCGAATACATTATTTATTCCGAATACAACAAAAAACATTGAAAAAAATAGCCAAATTCTTTTCATAATCTATTATAAATAAATTAGATAGCCTTCGTACCAGTAAATTACATCTTTACAAAGTTGGAATTGATAAGAGACGAAATTTGTTTGTGAAAATGTGGGATAACTCCAAAGCAAGCTGCCTGAGTTTAAGTCATATACTTTAAATTCGCTCTTTGTTGAGCCTAAAATCTTACCAGCCTTGAAATCAATATTTTGAATTACATCACAACTTATAGGAATAGATTTACTCACACTTCTATCCAAAATATTTATAAATTGAATTGAGCCATTTGGGGTATATTCAATCACTTCTTCAGGATTGCAAGGGTTAAAGTTGTAGTAATATAGATTATTGGTTATATCAGGTAGCTGCACAATGGCATTGCCTTCAATTTTAAAAAAGTAATTGTAACCATTAGAAAAATATTTTCCATCTGCAGAAATGGTAAGATATAAAGCCCAGTAATCAAAATCTGTCCTTGATGCAATAAGGTTATTGTTTACAAAATCGTATACGTAGTAATTTTTTGTTGTGCATAAAACGGCGACTCCCGTATTAGCCATTGCCATAAAGTAGTAGTAGTTTAAACTACCTGTTATATCAGAAAAACTGACATTTTTCTTTGTTTTAGTAGAAACGTTATAAACAAAAAAGTTGGTACTGTTTTCAACGCCTAGAATATAGTTTCCATCTGGCGAGACCGATCCAATTTGGAAACTATTGCTAAAGATGAGACTATCCGAATTCTTTCGAGTATTGTAATCATATAAGAAAATGGCATTACTTGTCCTATATATTAAGCTATTTCCATTGGGGACATAAACCTGGCCAACATTAAATGATTTTTTCCCTATTATTCCTTTGCATTTTGACGAGTAATATTGTGTTCTATTGAACTCATCGGAGAAATATGATGGCGTATTTTTGGGAATCGTTGTAAGCATTAATTCAGATTCAACCCCAAACTTCCCGTTTTGAAAAATATATGTTGAATCGGTTGCAGGTAAGGTTGTTATATAATTATATCCATATACATCCTTCTTTACTTCAGAAATAATATACCCCGCAACATTGTTTGAGAAATATGATTTCCATTTTAGCTTAAAGGATTTGTCTCCATAGTTACTAATCTTAAGCTGTGGAACGGTATCCTTGTATTCAAGGCTTCTCCCAAATAAAGTTAAACCAGCAATGGTTCTAATTGCATAAATTGCTTCTTCACCAATATATGATGGATCGTATGCGCTTGTAGTATGTTGATCGTAAACTCTGATAATTGTATCCCAATCATTATTAGTGTTTGATTTTAGAATTAGATACTTTTTAAAGTTTGTACTTTTATACATGCTCCAATCAAGGCGAAGTTTTCCATTATCTCTACAAATTTTCTTAATCTGAGGAGATAAATTTGCATCATCTGAAATTACCATCACCCAATTATAGGTAAATAGAAATCCTTCTGAACCAACACAATCTGCAATACTCCCCGTTCCTGAATTGGAGAAAGCTTCAATCTTGATTTGATAAGTACCATCAGTATAATTATATCTGGATGGAGATATTTCAAATGAACCTGTACTAGAATAATAGGTACCATATTTTATATTGTTAATATAAAAATTTACCCAATTAAACTTATGGTTTCCGGCTTCAATCTTAAAGTCGATGTAACTTGGATAGCTAAGGTACAATGTATCGGTTGCAAAATTTAGTTCAACCGTAGCAGTGGGTTTATCTACGTCTTTGTCGATATTATTGTAAAAATCATCTTGGAGTTCATATTCACATGAGTAAAACAGGAGGATGATTAACCCGAAAAAAAGTTTCTTCATATTTATTTGTTTGCCCAATTTCTGGATATAAAACGAGCCCTGTCCAGGGCTATAATGTAATTTATATCTAAAGTAATATTTAAAAACAGAATTGCAAAATTATATTTAAGCATCAGAAATAGCTATAGATTTTTGAATTAGCTTAACTCTGGACATAGATTACCTTTTAGCCATTCATTAGCTAGAGGTTAATTTGAGCAAAGAGAGAGAAACTGTAGAGTATTAGTTTTAGCCCCCTTAAGGGGTGGGGGAATTTGTTTGGAGAAAAAAGCGTAGCTAGAAACTACGCTGAGCAGTGTTTTATTTAATCATCGGTAAGTACTTTTCGCGATTTTCAAATATAACCCACAGGTCAATAGCGAAAAGGGTTAAAGCAATAGGAAGCCCTGATGGTGCATTAATGATGTTGGTAAGCATTATTCCAACCATTACCGGGAGTATAACAATTGCTCCAAGCGCTCTGGTTCTTTTAAAAATGAATAAAACGCCACCAGTAATTTCAACAACGGCAACAAGCGGTAGTAGCCACCCAATTTGCATAAATGCAGTCATTAGCTTTACCATATTTTCGGGTAAATCGGTGGGCGTGGGCATATAGTTAAAGAACTTGTTTAAACCAGCATTAATGAACATCAACCCAAAAAGGATAGATAAAACCAATGTAATCTTACTTCTCATAAGATAAAAGTTTGTGTTTGCGAGCATTCACTCAATTATAAACCAAACAGTTTATTAAGCCTTTTGTTCACAGCAGCTTGTATTGAACTGAGCAGATAGAGGCTGGGTGAGTAAGGCATTAAAACGTAGTTAGAAGCTCCGCTGAGCAGAGGGCCTATGATTGGACTAAAGTCCAGTTTGAATTAACGCATGGCTAACCACGGGTTTAAACCCGTGGTTATTGAAATGACAAAAAATGGGTTTTAGCCCAACAGTTATAACCACAGAGTAAAAAAACGCACCCGAATCTTGCCCCTCTTTCTCCTTTGGAGAGAGAGGTTGGGTGAGTAAGGTATTCCAACAGGCGCAGCCTGTAAGAATAAACGGACTTAGGCGAGAGCCTAAGCCCAACGAGGGGTTGTTAAAGTAATTATTATGATTTTTAATTTTTTTTAAATGGTTATATTTGAAAAAGCATATTAATATGGAAGACTGGTCAAAAAATGAAGTTGAATTAATCATTTCTGATTATTTTCTTATGCTTTCTAATGAAATAACAGGGAAACCATATAGAAAATCTGAACATTGGAGAAACTTAATTCCACTATTAAATAATCGCTCTAAGGGTTCCATAGAATTTAAACACCAAAATATTAGTGCTGTACTAATAAACTTAGGCCAGCCCTACATTAAAGGTTATCTACCAAGATACAATTACCAAAAAATGCTTGAAGAATCAATAATAGAATATTTGTCTAATAATATGCATATTGAGGAGAAGTTCGAGTATTTTGCTGAAAAAAATATTGTTAAAAATAAAATTGATTTTGAGAATCTGGTAATAAAAGCCCCAACTATTGGATTCTTTAAAGAACCAAATCAAGTATATAAAAGGAACCCAATAAAAGTTAACTATTTGGAAAGAGAGCAGAATAACAATAAACTTGGCTCTTTAGGTGAAGAACTTGTTCTAAGATATGAAAAGTGGCATCTGATTAAAATAGGTAAAGAGAATCTTTCGGAAAAAGTTAGGTGGATTTCAAAAGAAGAAGGTGATGGTTTGGGGTTTGATATTTTGTCTAAAAATACGAACGGTTCAGATAAATATATTGAGGTAAAAACGACTAAATTAGGAAAAGAAACTCCTTTTTTCTTTTCAAGAAACGAGTTACTTTTTTCTCAAGTTCACCCAAATGATTTCCATCTTTTTCGCCTTTTCAACTTTGAAAGTGATGTCAAGATGTTTACAAAAAATGGTAGTCTAGATAAAATATGTAACTTAATGCCAATATCATTTAAGGGGTATTTTTAATTGTTGAAGTTATAAGTTTATCAATGCTTTAATCAGAATGAAGGCTAAATTCAAAGTACTTTAACAGGGATTATCTTTTTTAGTTTTTTTTTGACATTTTGATATGAACGTAATGCCTAAAAATTATTGTTCATATTTTAACCCCCATAACACAAACATCGTCAGTTTGCTCTCTTTCACCCTTCCATTCATTAAAAGCATTCTCGAGTGCTATTTTTTGCAGGTTCATTGGCAGGTTGTTTATTTCTAGCAAAGAATTTTTGAACTGCGCAGGTTTAAATTTTTTGTTGTTTTCTCCGCCAAACTGATCTTGAAACCCATCGGAAAATATGTAGATTATATCGCCATGCTGTAAGTTTAGCTCAATTTTTTCAAAGGGTATAGGATAAGGTGTTTTACTAATCCCTTGTCTTGTGGCTCTGCATTCTATTAGTTCCCCCTTACGGACTATCCACAGTGGATTATGTGCCCCTGAGTACTGTAGGTTGTAGCCAGTTAGTGCGCAAAGCGCAACATCCATTCCCTCAGGAATGTTTGTATTGCTAACATTAATTTTGTTTGAAAGCAGGTCCAATGTTTTATCGAGTATATGGTTTGGAATAACCATTCCAAACTCTTTCAGCGATTGGTCGAGTATTTGGTAACAAAGTTTAGCCATCATTGCACCTGGGACACCATGCCCTGTACAATCTCCAACAGCAAACAGAATGGTGTCGTTAACCTGTTCTACCCAGTAAAAATCGCCAGAAACAATATCTTTAGGCAAAAAAAGGACGAAGGAATCAGGAATAGTTTTTTGAATATAATCTTCCGAAGGAAGAAATGCACGTTGTATTCTTCTTGCAACATTTAAACTATCAACTACATCTTTATCAGAAAGCATTTTATTGCAGTAATATTTATTAGATATCTAATCCTCCAATTAACCTTTTCCCTTTCTCAGTTACCACATATTTTTGGTTTGGAGCATTTGGATTATCAGGAATGGTAAGTTCAACCAGATTGTTAATTCGAAGTACTTTAAGATAGTTTTCTCTGAAGCTCTCCTTGCTCTCGAATCCTGAAAAAATCAGGATCTCTTCTAGTGTCATTTCAACTAGTAACCCCACTAAAATCTTCATTAACATCTTTCCTTTTTTAACAAAGAGGTTCCCTCCATTTTTCGCTAGGGTTCCCTCCATTTTGAATCCTTCTTTTTTCAATATGTTATTTTTCAATAACTTAACCTTATTAAGCTTCCCTTCATTTTTAATTAAGGTTCCAATAAATTCTAGTACAAAATCACTTTGATTTTCTTTTGTATCAATTTCAGGGTTGATTTGAAGTACTTCTAGTAGTTTAATTCGAATTTCACCAATATCATTTCTGGTAATGTCAAAAAGATCAAGTAAAAGAGGGTAACGATCACCAAGCAAATATGTCTTTATCGGAATGAGAGTAATAAATGGTTGATCTTCAATAAAAGTAGGAATTGCACCCTTTGAATAGTGTTTTAAATACTTATTCACATTCCGAACGCCAGAACCTGCTTCATCGGACCAACCAAGTTCATTAAAAAATTTTCGGATAATAGGATTTTTCGGATAATTTCTAAACCTATTGAGATCAATAATTCCTTTATTATGAATTATGTTCGGATTTGTTGTCTCGACAATTTCTTTATTAATTATTATTTCTGTTGGTAAGCTATCGGTGTACTCGCGATGAATTATAACATTCCCGACTACTTCTCTAAAAATGATGTCTCTCAAATCAACTCTTTGATCAGCCTCCTGATAGAAAACATCTGGTAAATGCTTTTTAATAAAGTCAAGTGCCTCAATTCTGGTATCGATAAGGTTTTTCGAAAGAGTTAACCTATCATCCCACCTATCAACATTTTCCTTTCTAATAAAGACATCTAATTTGTAGCCAGGAAGAATTCTTTGAATAGTACTTTCTTTACCAAGGATAAGCACAGCGGCTAAATTATATGTTTCCTTTCCAGTGCTTTCATCAATAAATTGCAGATTAGAACTATTAAGAATCTCATCATCACTCATGGTTAGCCATCGATGGTTAGAGTTTCGAGCGATGGCAATTGTTCTTGCTTTGATTAGCAGATTTAAGTCAAGATTCTCTCTTGATATACTTGTAACTATTTCAGATTCAGTATATATATTTCTTGAAGAAAATAACCTTGCAATTTCCTGAGGGTCGTTTACCCATTTTATTTTACTCTCATCTCTGATGTAATACTTTTCACCAGATTGATGAATCACAGGGCTTTTACGTACATCAATAACAACAATATGACCTTCTTTGTATTTTATTTTTTTAAGATCACATAATCGAGATGGATTTAAATAGCCTTTATGATGAAGAGATCTATCCTCATATTTTTTAATAAAATCTTGTATATCAGCTTCTCTCAATTCCTTGACTTCCTTTTCTCGTGACATTCCAATAACTATTTCGCCTCCATCTGAATTGAGAAACGCACAAATAGTGGGGAATAGTAAGGGGATTTCGCCATTCTTGAGTTCAAAAAAATCTAAACGATAACTAGCTGGTTGCTTTAAGTAATACTCAAGTTGCATCTAAGAAAAAGGAATTGATAATTTGAATAATAAATTTAGGCATATTTTATGTAAAACCTACTAAATATTTTAGAATCATATTGCAATTCATGTTTTATAAAGGTTTTCATCAAATTATATTCTAAAGATTGAAAGGCTAGGAAAGTCTAATGACAAACCCCTTGTAATTATATTGATCTGATTGTCTGAAGTATAGAAACTTATAATCATCAACCCCAGCAACCACGCTGCTAATACCGCTTGGAAATATATAGTAGCCCACGCTTCGCTTCGCTCGTGTGTGCTTAATATATTTATCCATCGGCATTAACCAAAATAGAAATTATAGATGCCTTTGGCTTATCTATAATTTCATTTTGTTATAACAACCGCCCTGTTTTTCTGTAACCCTCTATTTTACTGGTAGTCTGTAGGGCTATATTAACGCGTTCCCCGTTCATCCTCAAAAAGTTATTAACAAAGTGGTAAAAAGTGGGAAGATGTGGTTTGAAGTGGGGATTTTTTGTATATTTTTACCTTTTGAAATAGAGTAAAGCAATGACATCATTCATAGGCGATTATGGTTGTAAGGTTGACGAGAAGGGTCGCGTACTCTTCCCATCGGCTTTTAAGAAGCAGATTCAGTCTGCCTCTCCCGATCGCTTTGTGGTTAAGAAGGACATCTTCGAGAGCTGTCTGGTGCTCTTCCCTATCGAGGAGTGGGATCGCCAGAACACCCTTATCCGTAAGAACACAAACCCCTACAACAAGGAGCATAACAAGTTCTTGCGCGAGTTCTACCGGGGTACGGCAGAGGTTACGCTCGATTCGAGCGGTAGGCTGCTAATCCCAAAACGACTACTCGAGTTGGTGGGTGCCGATCGGGATGTAGTTCTTGCCGGAATGGATGGTAAGATTGAAATCTGGGCTAAGGAGAAATACGAAGGGGTTCGCACTAGCGAGGATGATTTCGCCCAGCTTGCTGAGAAAATAATGGGGTCGTCGATTATAAAGGATGAGTAATGGCTTACCATGTACCGGTTCTGCTCCACGAGAGCATCGAGGGGCTTGACATAAAGCCCAATGGCACATACGTTGACCTCACCTTTGGTGGGGGAGGCCATTCCGCCGAAATACTCAAACATCTCAAAAAGGGCAAGCTCTACGCCTTCGATCAGGACGAGGAGGCGCTAAAGAACGCAATCGACGACAAGCGTTTCACCCTAATCCGTAGCAACTTCAAGTATTTCCGGAATTTTCTTCGTTACCATGGCGTTACCGAGGTTGACGGCATTCTGGCCGATTTGGGCGTTTCGTCGCATCATTTCGATAGCCCCGAGCGGGGATTCTCGTTCCGTTTTGAGGGTCCGCTCGATATGCGGATGAACCAGCGCTCAAAGATTTCGGCAAAGGTGGTGGTGAATACCTACTCCGCCGATGAGTTAGGCAATGTTCTTTCGCTATACGGCGAACTACCCAACGCAAGGCGTATTGTAATCACAATTTGCAAGCAGCGCGAGCAACGGCAAATCGAAACGGTTGAGCAGCTTGCCGAGCTGCTAAAACCAATGTTCCCAGCAAATGCTCAGAATAAGATGCTGGCGCAGGTGTTCCAAGCCATCCGCATTGAGGTAAACCGCGAGATGGAGGTACTAAAGGGGATGCTGCTTGCAGCAACCAAGAGTTTGAAAAAGGATGGTCGCTTGGTGGTTATCTCATACCACTCGTTGGAGGACAGGCTAGTGAAGAACTATATGCGATCAGGAAATTTTGAGGGTGATGTGGAGAAGGATTTTTACGGGAATGTGTCATCGCCCTACGAGCAGTTAAATAGAAAAGTGATTGTACCCTCCGATGAGGAGATTAAGATAAATAGTCGTGCACGCAGCGCAAAGCTTAGGATAGGAAAGAAGCTATGACAGAGAAGAACGAAACGGTAGAGTTTATCGAGGAGAAACCCGAAAAACCCAAAGAGCCCAAGGATAAGAAAGGTTCGGTTGGGGTTCGCGATTTTCTAACAGGGAGCATCCTTACCAGCGATATGGTATCGAAACAGCTGCCCTATATTTTCTTTCTGGCTATGCTTGCTGTGATTTACATCGGTAATCGTTACCGTTACGAGAAGTTGGTGAAGAAGGAGAAGGCACTGCAAGTTGAGGTTCGAAACCTACGAGCAGAGTCGATTACCACTGCTTCACAGCTGATGTTCATCAGTAAGCAGTCGGAAGTGGCGAAGCTTTGCGAGAAGAGAGGGTTGGAGCTGAAGGAGAGTGTTGTGCCACCGAAGAGGATAAAGTAAGTAGATAAGTAGATAAGTCGATAAGTTGACAAGCGACAAGTTAACAAGTTATTAAGTAGTTGTCATTGGCTTCACCGAACTCGTAAACTCGGTTCCGGGCGAAGTCCCGGAATCTAGAGTAAAAGAGGAGATTCCTGCCTACGCAGGAATGACAAGAAAAAAAAGAGATTTGGAAAGCAAGTAGATGCTTCTCCGGCAAAGCTGGATCAGCATGACAAAGAGAGTGAAAAGTTGAAAGAAGTTTAATGGAAATAAATCTGATATCTGACGTCTAGTGTCTGATATCTAAAAAAAGAGATGTCGATAAAGAAGGAAATATTGGTAAGAGTGGCTTTGGTGTACCTGATTTTTGTACTCCTTGGCGTTGCCATTATTGCCAAGATTATCTACATCCAGGTGGTGGAGGGTGGAAAGTGGCGCGAGATGGCCAAAACCATTACCTACAAGGACATCACTATAATACCAAACCGTGGTGATATCTGCTCATACGATGGTCGTGTGCTGGCGACTTCGGTTCCCTACTTCGATATTCGCATGGACCTTAAAGCAACCGGTTTAACCAACGAGGTTTTCTACGAAAAGATTGATTCGCTGGCACTTTGCCTTTCGAAATTCTATGGCGATAAATCGCCAAAGGCTTACCGCTCGGAGCTGGTAAACGCACGTAAATCGGCGCGTAATAAAAGGTTTTACCCGATTGGGACAAGGGATATCAACTACGTTGAACTACAAAAAGTGAAAAAATTTCCGCTCTTTCGATTAGGGATGAATAAGGGTGGATTTATTGCAATTCAGGTAAATAAACGGATTCTGCCCCATCAAACTTTAGCTGCACGAACAATAGGAACAGTGAACGAGGGTGGTGTTGCCGTTGGTATCGAGGGTTCATTCGATTATGCGCTAAAGGGACGAACAGGTATTAGCCTAATGCAACGGGTGCCGGGTAATATTTGGGTTGATGTAGGAAGTCCAAATCAGGTTGACCCTGAGGATGGAACTGATGTTATCACAACGCTTGATGTTGATTTACAGGATTTGGCGGAGAATGCTCTTCACAAACAGCTCGATAAGCATGGTGCAGGTTGGGGAACGGTAATTCTAATGGAGGTTGCAACTGGTGAAATAAAAGCAATTGCCAACCTAAAGCGCGATGAGGATGGTGTTTACTCCGAGGCTTATAACTATGCTATTGGCGAAAGCGCCGAGCCTGGCTCTACGTTTAAAATAGCTGCGCTTATTGCCTTGCTTGAGGATGGTTATTTGGATCTAAACGAAGTTGTAAATACCGGTAATGGTAAGATGCAGCTATACGATAGAATTCTTAGCGATTCAGATGAGAAAGGCCATGGGAAAATAACTGCTAGAGAGGTTTTTGAACTCTCATCAAACATTGGGGTTGCGAAACTTGTAATGAAATACTACAAAGGGAAAGAGGAAAGTTTCATCGATCATCTCTACAGGATGAAATTGAACCAACCCCTTAAGCTCGAAATACAGGGCGAGGTTCCACCTTATATTAAATACCCACACGAAAGGTACTGGTCGAACCTATCGTTACCTATGATGAGTATTGGGTACGAGGTTAAGATTACCCCTTTGCAGCTGCTTACATTCTATAATGCAATTGCAAACAATGGGACAATGGTAAAGCCCCATTTAATTAAGGCGTTGCTAATGCATGGTCAAACGGTTCAATCGTTTGGCACAGAGGTAATTTGCTCATCTATCTGTTCTGGTTCAACATTGAGAAAGGTGCATGAAGTACTTGAAGGTGTTGTTGAGGAGGGGACTGCGAAAAATCTCAAAAACTCAAGGTACAAAATAGCCGGTAAAACAGGGACAGCCCAAATAGCAAGGGGGAAAGGCGGATATAAAAAGGGAGGAAAGAAAACATATCAGGCATCATTTGTTGGTTACTTCCCCGCAGATGACCCGAAATACTCCTGTATTGTTGTTGTTAACTCTCCATCAAAGAGCATGTACTATGGGAACATTGTTGCAGGGCCAATATTTAAGGAGATATCCGATAAAGTTTATGCTACCAGCAGTGAGTGGTTCCCAATTGTAAAGTCGGTTGACGAGCCCAAGGATATGCCAAAGTCGAAAAACGGTTATAAAGATCATATTGAGGAGGTTCTAGATGAATTGGATATCCCAATGAAGGATAAGTCGAAACGTTCAAATTGGGTTTCGGTTATCAGAACCGATGATGATTTGGAGATAAAGGATAACGATGTTATTAAAAACCTTGTTCCAAATGTTAAAGGGATGTGCCTAAAGGATGCTCTGTTCCTGCTTGAAAACGCTGGACTAAGGGTATCTATAAAGGGTATGGGTATGGTTAAAAGTCAGTCTATTGATCCGGGGGTTAAAGCCTCAAGAGGGCAAACGATATTTCTTGAAATGAGTACAGAACAGAATGATAAAGTTAAAACAAATACTAAGAGCTGAGGACATCGTTGAGGTTAATGGAAACCTCGATGTCGACGTGGTTGATATTACCATGGATTCACGTCAGGTGAAGAAGGGGTATTGCTTTATTGCAATCCGTGGAACTCAAGCCGATGGCCATACCTATATCGATAAGGCTGTTGAGTTGGGAGCTACTTCAGTTATATGCGAGGAGATGCCTTCGAAAATAGCTAAAGGTATTACCTATGTTAGGGTTGGCGATTCAACGCTTGCGCTTGGGTATTTGGCTACTTCATTCTGTGGAAACCCTACCGAGAAGCTAAAACTGGTTGGGATAACGGGTACAAATGGGAAGACTACAACCGTAACGCTTCTCTATAGACTTTTCAATAAACTAGGCCATAAATCGGGACTCTTATCAACGGTTGTAAACTATATTGGCGACGAGGAAGTTCCTGCAACTCATACCACACCTGATGCTATTCAGCTTAACAAGCTTTTAGCAAAAATGGTTGAGGCAGGTTGCACTCATTGCTTTATGGAGGTGAGCTCACATTCGGTGGTTCAGAACCGTATTGCTGGGCTGACATTTGCTGGAGGAATGTTCTCGAATATCACCCACGATCACCTCGACTACCACAAAACCTTTGAGGAGTACATCAAGGCTAAGAAGCGTTTCTTTGATAATCTCCCTGAGGATGCTTTTGCCCTAGTCAACATTGACGATAAAAACGGTAGGGTGATGGTTCAAAACACCAAGGCCAAGGTTAGCACCTATTCGCTTAGAAGCATGGCAAACTTTAGGTGTAAGGTTATTGAGAACCACTTTGATGGGATGCTTCTAAATCTCGATTCAGTTGAGGTTTGGACACGCTTGGTTGGTGGGTTTAACGCATATAATTTGCTTGCAATCTACTCTGCCGCAAGACTGCTTGGAATTGAAAAAGAGGTTGCTTTGACCGAGATAAGCAGCATGACTTCTGTTTCGGGTAGGTTCGAGCACATGAAATCTCCAAAAGGAATTAATGTGGTTGTGGATTACGCTCACACCCCCGATGCTTTACAGAATGTAATTGACACAATTAACGAAATACGCAATCCAGATAATAAGCTGATAACCGTAGTTGGCGCAGGTGGTAATCGCGATAAAACCAAGCGCCCAGTAATGGCAAAGGTTTCAGTTGAGGGAAGCAATATGGTAGTTCTAACTTCAGATAACCCAAGGTTTGAGGAACCTGAGGATATTTTAAACGATATGAAGGCTGGTATTGAGCCATCGATGGTGGGCAAGGTGCTTACCATAGTTGATAGAACAGAGGCAATCCGAACCGCTTATATGCTTGCAAATAGCGGTGATGTAATCCTGATAGCCGGCAAGGGGCACGAAACATATCAGGAGGTTAAAGGTGTAAAGCACCATTTTGATGATAAAGAGGTAGTTCAATCAATCTTTAATACTTTATAAAATGCTGTACTTCCTATTCCAATATCTCGATATGATCGATTTCCCAGGAGCAGGGATGTTTCAATTCATCTCCTTCCGGGCAGCGATGGCATTTATAACCTCGCTTGGTATTTCATTAATTGTTGGAAAAAGGATTATACGGTATTTGCAAATAAAACAGATTGGTGAGGAGATTCGTGACCTTGGCCTTGAAGGTCAGATGCAGAAGAAGGGCACTCCAACCATGGGGGGGATAATAATACTCGCTTCAACGGTTATTCCAGTATTACTTTTTGGGGATTTGATGAATATCTACGTATTGATTATGCTATTTACAACCCTTTGGTTGGGTGTGGTTGGCTTTGCCGATGATTATATAAAGGTATTTAAGAAGAATAAAGAGGGGCTTTCGGGCAGGTTCAAAATTTTAGGGCAGATTTCACTCGGTTTAATTGTTGGTTTGGCAATGTACTTGAGCCCTAGCGTTGTTATTCGCGAAAGGGTTCCTGCTCATAACCCATCAATGGGTACGGAGGTTGTTATTGGGAAAGAGAACTCAGTGCGAAGACAAGTAATTCTTGGTCCAAAGGAGAAAACTACAAAAACAACAATTCCATTCTTTAAGAATAACGAGTTTGACTATAAGTCACTAGTTCCATTTGATGGTTCGGTAGGCAAAGTATTGACTTGGTTAGTATTTATAGGGATGGTAATCCTTGTCGTTACTGCAGTTTCAAATGGGGCAAACCTAACCGATGGAATGGATGGACTTGCAACGGGGGTTTCGGCAATCATAGCGACAACGCTCGGGGTGTTTGCGTACCTCGGGGGTAACGTAATTTATGCAGAGTATCTCAATATAATGTATATCCCAAGTACTGGAGAACTGGTAGTTTTCATGAGTGCGTTTATTGGTGCTGCAGTTGGTTTTCTATGGTACAACAGCTATCCGGCTCAGGTATTTATGGGTGATACAGGAAGTCTTGCTATTGGAGGGATGATAGCAGTTTACGCTATCCTTATCCGTAAAGAGCTTTTAATTCCTATTCTCTGCGGAATTTTCTTTGTTGAGAACCTCTCGGTAGTAATCCAAGTAAGCTATTTCAAACGAACTAAAAAGAAGTTTGGTGAGGGAAGGAGGATTTTCCTGATGGCACCATTGCACCATCATTATCAGAAAAAGGGATATCCAGAACCGAAAATCGTTACCCGATTTTGGATTGTGGCTATCATGCTTGCAGTGATTACAGTTGTAACTCTAAAGATTCGCTAACATAAAACAAACTCAAAAGAGATGAAGAGAATCGTAATTCTTGGTGGTGGCGAAAGTGGTGCAGGTGCTGCAGTGCTTGCACATAAAAAGGGCTTCGATGTTTTCCTTTCCGATTTAGGACCAATTAAGCCTCAGTACAAGGAGTTGCTCAACAAGCATGAGATTCCTTGGGAGGAGAGTAAGCATACCGAGGAGTTAATCCTTAATGCTGATGAAATTGTCAAGAGCCCCGGCATTCCTGATAAAGCACCAATGATCTACAAGATCAGGGAAGCAGGAATTCCCATCATCTCCGAGATTGAGTTTGCAGGCAGATACACCACTGCCAAAAAGGTTTGTATTACTGGAAGTAACGGCAAAACAACCACTACATCGCTAATATTCCATATGATGCAGAAGGCTGGGCTAAACGTTGGCTTGGCTGGAAATATTGGTGAAAGCTTTGCTTTGCAGGTTGCCGAAAACGAGTTTGATTATTATGTGATTGAGCTTAGCAGTTTTCAGCTCGATAATATGTATGAGTTCAAGGCTGATATTGCCATCCTACTGAATATCACACCCGATCACCTTGATCGGTACGATTATAAGATGCAGAACTACGTGGAGTCTAAGTTTAGGATTACACGTAACCTAGCCGAGGACGACTGTTTCATTTTCTGTTCTGACGATGAGGTAACGGTTGAACAGCTAAAGCGGATTGTGCTAAGAGCACAACAGCTACCGTTCTCACAACAAACAAGGATTGGTCAAACAGCGTGGGTCGATAACGATAGTATCTATGTAAACTACGATAATAGCGAATTTGTGATGTCGATAAATGAGCTATCGCTCAAAGGTAAACACAATATTTACAACTCAATGGCTGCAGGCATTGCTGGCCATGTTCTGAAAATTCGCAAGGATATTATTCGTGAAAGTCTGTCGGATTTCCAAGGGGTTGAGCATCGCTTAGAGCCTGTGATCAAGGTTCGTGGAGTACAATATATAAATGATAGCAAGGCTACCAATGTAAACTCAACATGGTATGCACTTGAGAGCATGGAAACACCTGTGGTTTGGATTGTGGGTGGTAAGGATAAGGGGAACGATTACACTTCGCTTTTCGATTTGGTTAAGGCAAAAGTGAAAGCAATTGTATGTATGGGAGTCGATAACTCTAAGATTCATGCTGCATTTGAAGGAATGGTACCAATTATTGTTGATACCCATTCAGCAACCGAAGCGGTTCAGCAATGCTATAAACTTTCTGAGCCAGGTGACACAGTGCTTCTTTCGCCTGCATGCGCAAGTTTCGATCTATTCGAGAATTACGAGGATAGGGGCAGGAAGTTTAAAGAAGCGGTTAGGGAGTTGTGAAAGAATAGATTAAAAATAATATTCCATGTCATTCCTGCGAAGGCAGGAATCTAAAATGAGAGATTCCGGGACTCCGCCCGGAATGACAAGTGAAAGCAAAAGAGTAGTAAATGGAAGCAGTATTTGGAAGGTACTTTAAGGGGGATAAGATAATATGGTTGATAGTGTTGTTTTTATCAATCATATCGCTGCTTGCTATTTATAGCTCAACGGGATCGTTGGCCTATAAGTATCAGGAGGG
>Ga0209099_1000595_pt1 | contig 42555 bp, 37 predicted proteins | sample AD_JPNHW2_MetaG_FD_184430 | JGI IMG/M metagenome (GOLD analysis project Ga0209099, IMG submission 184430) | Active sludge microbial communities of municipal wastewater-treating anaerobic digesters from Japan - AD_JPNHW2_MetaG (SPAdes) (version 2) | ecosystem: Engineered > Bioreactor > Anaerobic...
ACCGATGGAAAGCAGGATACCGATCTCCTGGACCCGCTCGTTGACTGACATCATCATCACGTTGAAGATGCTGACGGCAGCGACCAGGAGCGAGATCCCCCCGATCGCAAGGACAAAGGTGGTCAGGGTTTCAAGTGTCGATGAGATCGTATCGAGCTGGGAACTGGCATCGCTGATCCGGACCGCAGGAGTCTTTTCGTCAGTATTGAGCTTGGCATCTATCGCTTCCTCGATCTCTGCGATCTGATCGGTATCGTCAACGATCACGTTAACCTGGTCGTAGACATCTTTTCCGCCATACTGGGCAACATACCATTCCTTGGAGACCACGATCCCGTTGTCGGTACTCACGCTGTCTGCGACGGTACCCCGTGCATCAATGATCCCGACAATCTTGACCGTGGCGCGGGATGCCGAGGAGGAATTCGAGGGCGGGCCCTCGGATGCCGAACTGATCTTGATCTTGTCCCCGATTGTTACACCCAGAGATTCTGCAAGAGTATATCCGACAAGTGCTTCGTTGATACTCGCGATGTTGGTCCCATTCCCGACGTTCAGGAACTTGGTCACATCATCCGGGTCCATGCCGTAGATCGTTCCCCGTGCAGGGACGTTCCCCGAGGTAAACTGAGTGCTGGTTGAATAGAGCGGGATCACCGAACCATTCGCTCCTACTACCGCTTTGATTTTATTCAGCTGGGTCTTTTTGATTCCAGTTTCTGTTGACGAGGATGATGGACTGGACCCGGGCGGACCCATCCTGATGGCATCGGCAGTAATTACAATCGTGTTCGCGCTGGACGAGAGCTGATCCTTGACCTGGAGCTGCATGTTCGTCCCCAGCATCCCCATGGTAGAGATGGCCACAACACCGATGACAATACCGATTGAGGCAAGGATCGACCGCAGGAAGTTCAGCCTGACACTCCTGACCGAGAGCTGGAAGAAGATATCGCCGATCATGATTCCACGATCCTTCCATCGTCAAGACGTATCGTGCGCTGTGCATATTCTGCTATCTTCGGGTCATGGGTTACGAGGATGACCGTCTTACCTTCCCTTTGCAGATTGCACAGAATATCCATAATCTGGTATCCGGTCTTGCGGTCGAGGTTACCGGTCGGTTCATCGCAGAGCAGAATCTTCGGGTCGTTGACAAGGGCACGGGCGATCGCTACCCGCTGCTGCTGTCCGCCCGAGAGCTGGTTGGGACGGTGGATGCTCTTTTCCTTGTCAATCCCCACGGCATCGAGCATGGCCGATGCCCGGCCTGTCATGTCGCGCGTCTTGTTTTTCAGGATAAGGGGGTACTCCACATTCTCATAGGCGGACAGGAGAGGGATCAGGTAAAACTTCTGGAAAATATACCCGATGGTATCGCGCCTGAGGTGCGTCCGCTCCAGTTTGGTCATCTTTGCAACATCCCTGCCGTCGATATAAAGGTTCCCCGTTGTGGGAACATCGAGAATTCCCAACTGGTTCATCATCGTCGATTTGCCCGATCCCGAGGGCCCCATGATCGCAACGAAATCATTTTCCATGATATCGAGTGAGACATGGTCAAGCGCTGTAAAGTCCCCGCTCTCAAGATGATAAGTCTTGGTGACATCCACTAAGCTGATAAGGGGGGTTTCAGACATGTCTGTCCCCTCACTGTTTCTTTATCTTTGACACGATCCATTTCCGCTTGGTATATGCAACGATCCCTATGACAATGAGGACCGCCATTGCAATGACCGGGTAGAATGAGGAGATGCCCCCCTTCGGGTTCGTGATACTGGAAAGGACACTGCTGCTGGAAGAAGAACCGCCGGGTCCACCCATGCCGCCCATGTCGCCGCCGGGACCTCCGCTCATACCTCCGGGCCCACCCTGGAAACTGCTGGTGCTCGATGTCCTGGAGGTACTATTACTGCCGATCATCCCCCCCGAACTAGCAGAGGACGAGAGATCCAGGGTCTTGGTGATGGAGTAATCATTACCATCAGAATCCTTCCAGGAGATGATCAACGGAACGGAGGTGAGATCCGTACAGGTAAAAGTAACCTCGAAACTGGATGAGTCATCGGCAGCCAGGCTGCCAACAGCGTATTCCGGATAGGTACCTGTACCTTTGGCGGGTGACCCTACCGTGACAACCATACCGTTTGCATCCGAGACCCCCGTATTCGAGATATCACCGGAAAGGTCATAGGAATTACCAGATGACGTCAGGACAACGTTGTTGATCGTCGGTACTGCCGCGGTTTTATCGTTACCAATATTGATAGGAAGGACTACATCCGTGGAATGATCGACATCCCCGCTCTGATAACTGATATGGAAGGTAAGATCTGTTGCCTGGTGGGCGGTTACGGTGAAAGGGACGTCAACAGAACTCTGTGCGTCCAGAGTGCCAACGTATTTTTGCGACGGGCTGACTTCAATGCCGTTTTGGGATGCAGTGATCAGGATGTTGTTGAGCGCTCCACCCCGTGGATTGATAATCGTTACGTTGACCGTCTTTTCTGCAGACAGGGGGAATGCATCGGGTTTTTTCGATACGCTTGCCTTGAGATCTTCGGAATCTATCTTGATGGTAAACGGATAATGTACCGTAGCCCCGTTCAGGGTTTCGATGGTGAACATTGCAAAGTAACTGCCATCGCCATCGTCATGTTCACTGGATACCAGGAAATTGTACGTGATCGTGGATCCCGATACGATATAACTCATGGTCTGCCAGGTATCTTTTTTCGTGACATGTACCTGATCGCTGACAATATCCGGATTCGAGACGCCAATTGAGGTATTACCCGCATTTGACACCGTTATGGATACGGTTCCCTCTTCATAGGGATACAGGACTTCAGGATCCATGGAAAATGAGGATACATATACCGATTGCAGGTCGTTCTTTTGAGCTGCTGCGTCCGCACTTACTACCTGTACTGCTGATATCATCAGCAATAAAAAGATAAAGCTTGTAATTTGGGATTTTTTCATCATATTTTCATCCTTTTATCATAGATTTGGGATTTCGCGGGTATCCCACCCGTTTTCAGATCTGGATCCTCCATTTCTCTGCTGATTCCCCGTTCAGGGTTGTTATCTTCATCACGATGCAGCTTGGACCACTTATATTCGCAGCATGGAACCTGGCGAATTATTGACCGAAACCCGGAATACTTAAACCAGGGAGTTCACTATATGCGAGAATTCCTGTATCCTTCCCGGCACGCTGTCGTTCTGAGCTGTTTTTCTCTTCCAGTGACCGCGCTATCTACGTAGTTTGGGAATTATTCCCCGGGATTTAGACGGATACCGGGACAACAGATCTGGAAAACGAATCCCGATTTCCCGCCCATAATGAACAGGAAGAGGATATGGATGCCTAATCCAGAGTATTCAGGGTTTTTTGTACGATTTCTCACATCTTTTTTTAATCCCGCGCCACCCACCTTTACCATAATGTGCGGGATAGCAGGGCAGTACTGTTTTGATGGCCGGGAACCGGACAGGGAACTGCTGGCACGGATGTCAGAGCAGCTTATCCACCGGGGGCCGGACGGCGTGGGAACGGAGATCCGGGGCTGCATGGGACTGGTGCACCGCCGGCTTGCCATCATCGACCTTTCCGAGGACGGGCTCCAGCCGATGACCAACGAGGACAAAACGCTCTGGCTGGTATACAATGGCGAGATCTATAACTATGTCGAGCTCCGCGTGGAGTTGATCAAGAAAGGGCACCACTTCCATTCACAGTCTGATACCGAGGTGATCCTGCATGCCTATGAGGAATGGGGTACCGGGTGCCTCCAGCGGTTCAATGGCATGTGGGCGTTTGCCCTCTGGGATGAGAAGGCACAGCAGCTCTTCTGTGCACGGGACCGGTTCGGGATCAAACCATTCTATTACAGCGATATCAATGGATCGTTCCTGTTTGCATCCGAGATCAAAGCCCTCGTTGAGCACCCGGGGGTCGGGAAGACGCCGGATGATGAAGTACTTGGCACCTATCTCGCATGGGGGGTGCAGGACCATTCGGCCCGGACAATGTTTGACGGCATATCCCAGCTGAAACCGGCCCATGCGCTCATTGTTACAAAAGACGGACCTCATGTACCGTACCAGTACTGGGATATCAGGATCAATAACGCAATCCGGTCGGAGAACCATGACCGGCAGGACAAGGATCGCTTCCTCGAGCTGCTCCGCGATGCAACCCGTATCCACCTCCGAAGCGATGTTGCTGTCGGCACGTGTCTTTCGGGAGGAATAGACTCTTCCACCCTGGCAGTCCTCATCAACAATCTCATCCGTGATGAAGCCCCCCCGAGTGTCAGCGACCGGCAGAAAACCTTCTCGGTAGTATTCACCGACAAACGATTCGATGAGAGCCGGTATATTGACGAGATCGTGAACGCAACCGGTGTTGATTCACACCGGACCGAGCCGGCCCCGGAGCAGCTGTGGGATGATATCGGCAGGCTGATCTGGGTCCAGGACGAACCCTTTGGATCTCTCTCCATCTACGCGCAATATTGCGTGATGCGGCTTGCCCGGAAAAAGGTCAAAGTTGTACTGGACGGGCAGGGAGCGGACGAACTCCTGGCAGGGTATCTTGCGTACCAGGCAAGCTATATCCGGGAGCTGATGCACTCGCATTATACCGGTAAAGCGCTCCTGGAGATTATCGGGAGTCTCCGGATCCACCGCGGGTTTTTCAGTTCGGCATTACGACAACTCCTTGTCCGCCGGACCCGGCGACACCTCCTGAATGTCCCTGTCTCTCCTGTTGACCGGTATGCCGGCAGCCTTGCCGATGTGCTCCGGCGCGAGCTCTGTTCCACAAACCTCCCGGCACTCCTCCATTATGAGGACCGGAACTCGATGGCGTTCTCCCTCGAATCACGTGTCCCGTATCTCGATGTCCGGCTCGTGGAATATGTGGCATCGCTCCCGCTTGACCAGAAGATCCAAAACGGTGTCACGAAAATCGCCCTGCGGAATGCCGTAAAGGGAATCATACCGGAATCCATCCGTTGCCGGATGGACAAGATGGGCTTTGTCACCCCGGAAGAGATCTGGATGAAAGAAACACTCCGCCCGTTTGTGCTCGACGTTCTCACTACGGAACGCTTCCGGGCCCGGCCCTACTGGAATGCAGAGGCGGTAGTGAAAAATTATCTGGCGTTCCTTGACGGTAAATCCGCATATTCTCCCGAGATCTGGCGCATTGTCTGTACAGAACTCTGGCTTTGTAAATTCTTTGACCGGAGAACAGAATCGCCGGGGACGGGTCCCGTTTCCCCGACGATCACCGTATAACGGCCGGATGACCCGTTGCAAAAGTGCGGGATCGAATTCTATAAATGGAGACTCCGGACAGAATTATGTAATATTATTCCCGGACAAGACAGGAAAAAACCCGGGATAGACGGACATACCATGAAATCCATCATCCTTGCAGGCGGTGTCGGGACACGGCTCTGGCCGCTTTCCCGGGAATTTTACCCCAAACAGTTCATCCAGCTCGATGGCCATTCATTATTCCAGCAGACTTTCGAGAGGGCTGCCCTGCTTTCGGAACCGGATGAGATCTATGTTGTAACCAACGAGATCCACCGGTATCTTGTCCACAACCAGATCGAGGAACTGGGACATACGATTGCAGACGATCATCTCCTCGCCGAACCAGCAGGAAAAAATACCCTGCCGGCCATTGCCTGGGCAATGCAGCGTATAAGATCCGGTTCTCCTTCAGCAACTGCAGTTGTATTTCCAAGCGATCACCTGCTGGGCGAGACAGCCCTTGACCAGATCCGTACGGCAGAACCGCTAGCGGAAAAAAACCTGGTAACCTTCGGGATCCGTCCTGCTTCCCCGCATACCGGCTATGGATATATAAGGCCGGGAAAGCGCCTGGCAACAGGGAATGTGGTGGAGGAATTTAAGGAAAAACCCGATGAGAAGACCGCAAAGGACTATCTTAAGAAAGGATATCTCTGGAACAGTGGCATATTCCTCCTCTCAACGGGCTGCTTTTTTGAAGAACTGAAAAAATACCAGCCGGAACTGTATGCTGCATTTGCCGGCGACACACCGGTGAATTATGCAGAACTTGAATCGATATCCATCGACTATGGACTGCTGGAACACTCAAAACGGGTAGCCGTAGTCACCCTGGAGACGGTATGGAGTGATCTCGGGACATTCAAGGCACTCTATGATATCGAAAAGCACGACCCGGAAGGCAATGTCGGCAGGGCGGAGTTCCTTACCGCACGCAATAACTATGTCCATGCACCGGGAAAACAGGTCGGTCTCATTGGTGTTCACGATCTTATCGTGGTTGACACAGCAGATGCCCTGCTTGTCTGCGATACCGCGCATGCGGAACAGGTGAAGCAGCTGGTCAGCCTCTACAATGAGCAGAATCTGGAGGTGACCAAATTCCACCGGAAGGTGTACCGTCCCTGGGGATCATATACCGTATTAGAGGACACACCCTTCTACAAGATCAAACGGGTCACCGTCAAGCCCGGCCAGAAACTCTCCCTCCAGCTGCACCACCACCGTTCGGAGCACTGGATTGTGGTGAGCGGGACTGCCGAGGTGGTCCTGAATACTGAGACCCGGTTGTTGCACCAGGGTGAGAGCACATTTGTCCGCAGCGGAATGCGGCACCGGCTGAAAAATCCCGGTGTTATCGCCCTCGAAGTCATTGAAGTACAACTGGGCGAATATCTCAAGGAAGACGATATTGTCCGGTTTGAAGACGATTATGGGCGGGACTGAGGTCTGAGTGTTCTTCTTTGGATCCAAGTAATGAAAACAACGCAAGGATCCCCCTTTTTGATCCTGAGTATTATTTCGCGGACCGTCAGGAACGCCTGCCGTCACCCGTCACGAGGCATTGTTTCCCGCTTCCTATCAGGTCTTCCCTTCCTGCTATCCTGAGTCCCTCAGCAACAAATCCACGGTTTTTGGGATCGCGATACTGCATAAGCGCCCGCTGGATCTTCTTTTCCCGTCCTCTGGGCACATGCACCGCTTCAAGGGTAAAAGGGTTGAGACCGGTGTAATACATGCAGCTCGATACACTCATCGGTGTCGGGGTGAAGTCCTGGACCTGTTCGGTGTACAGGTTGTGGTCGCGGATATAGACAGCAAGTGCAACCATATCAGAAATTGTACATCCCGGATGCCCGGACATGAAGTACGGCAGGAGATACTGCCGCTTTTTTTTTCCCTGCTGCAGGGTTTCGAATTCCACATAGAACCGGTCAAAGATTTCCCGGCCCGGTTTGTTCATAATCCGGGTGACCTTTGGGGCAATATGTTCCGGGGCAACCTTGAGATGCCCGGAAATATGGTGGTTGCAGATCATCTCAAGATACCCGGAGTCGTCGGCAAGGGCCAGATCGTACCGGATGCCGGAACCGATGAAGACATGTTTCACGCCGGGGATCCCCCGCAGCCGGGTGAGCAGACGGCACTGTTCTTCATGCCTGGTCCGGAGGTTCCTGCAGGCCGGGCTGCAGCGTTTGTCTGCACAGGCACCGCGGATTTCCCACTGGCCACAGGAAAGACCGTACATGTTCGCGGTCGGACCTCCGACGTCCTGGACGATCCCGTTAAAGCCGGGCATCTTCGTCATGCGGGTTATTTCACGAACAACCGAGTCGCTGCTCCGGCTCTGGACGATACGACCCTGGTGGTGTGTGAGGGCACAGAAGGAACAGGCCCCAAAACACCCCCGGTGGCTGGTTACGGAGAACCGGACGGGTTCAAGTGCGGGGACGGGTTGCTTATACGAAGGATGTGCACGGCGGGTAAACGGGAGCTCGTAGATGTGATCCAACTCTTCGGTGGTGAGAGGACGAGCCGGGGGGTTCTGGATGACCACGGTCTTCGGGTGCGGCTGGGCAACCGCACTCCCCCGTACCGGATCCTGTTCCTGATAGTGGAGGGCAAATGCACGGGCGTAAACGGTTTTGTCTCGTGACACTTCAGTAAACCCGGGGATTTCCACGATTCCATCAGGGCGGGCATTGCGCCATTCTGCAACCTCCATGGTATAGGAGATCCCATGGATGTCACGGGCGGCACTCAGGGTGTTCCCGGCCGCGAGCCGGCGGGCAATCTCCACCATCTGGAGTTCCCCCATGCCGAATACAAGAAGATCAGCAGGGGCATCGGCAAGTATGGACTGGCGCACACGGTCCTGCCAGTAATCATAGTGGGCGAACCTGCGCAGGCTTGCTTCGATACCCCCTATGATGACCGGTATATCAGGAAAGAGTTCATGCACCCGGTTCGTGTAAACAATCGTAGCACGGTCCGGCCGTTTCGAAATCCCGCCCGGTGAATAGACATCGTCACTCCGTCGCTTGAGGTTCGGGGTATAATTATTCACCAGGGAATCGACATTCCCTGACGAGATGCCAAAGAAAAGACGAGGCGCATTCAGGGCTTCAAAATCTTCTGACGATTGTACCTGCGGTTGCGCGATAATCCCGACCGAGAAGCCGGCGTCCCACAGGACCCTGCCGATCAGCGCCGTGCCAAACGAAGGATGATCCACATAGGCATCCCCCGTTATGAGGATAATATCAAACTGCCGGATACCCTGTTTTTCCCCTTCCTGAAGCGACATGGGGAGAAACAGCGGCTGGCGGGACATACAAAACAAGGATTCGGGGAATTCGTGTACCGGAATGTCTCAGCTGGACGGGCGGCGCGTGAGATCCCGGATTATCTCTGCAAGACCCCCCGGAAGTTCATCGGATTTCTCATCGTTCCCTGGGCTTGTGCTCTTTTTCTCTTCTTCTGCAGGGGCTTTTCCATCGTGCTGCTTTTCGGTTGTAGCCGCATTCTGACCAAGCACGGGCAGGTGCAGCTGCATCTTCTCGTCGAATTCCCTTCGGGCAGAGAGGCCGGTAAACTCCATGATCACTGCTTCAACGATGAGGTAGGTGATGGCCTTTTCCCGGAGACAACCGGTGAGGGCATGACCCGACCGGCCAACCGATGCATGATAGTGGATATGCGGACCATCCTCCCCGGGGTAAATGGTCCCGACACCAAATATCTCCCACCCGCCTTCGAACATGACAAAATGCGGCACCGGGGGTATCACCGGCTCTTCCGGGCCAGTCACCATACGACCGTTCATCAGGGCCCCGAGGAAATGGATCGATCCTGCCTGGATATTCTTGTCAATGATGAACTGGCGCAGCGAGAGCAGCATATCCTCTCCATCGTCTATCCTTACGACAAAGACCCGGCCGAGCTGCCCTTCTGTATACTGCATATGATCAGGTTCCCGTTCTGGATAACATATAGTACGCACGGATTTATAATTTATATACTCATGGCCGGTTCCTGTTTTACACTTTCGGGAACGATCAGGTTACCAGAGGTGGTGATAAAAAACCTGCGGGGAAGGGGGATTATCTCCCGCCCGCACCCCCGCCGCCAAACCCGCCGCCACCGCCAAAACCTCCACCGCCCCCAAACCCGCCGCCACCGGAACTGCCGTGGCTTGGAGGTGAGAAGCTGGCGAGCGGGAGGAAGGCCGAGGTCATGCCTATGGAACCCACCGGAATGCCGGTATCCGCAACACGGATATTGAGCGCTTTCATGGCTTTCTCTACGTTATCCCCGACACCGAGTGCGGTGCCGTAGACCAGCCAGTCGCCCCACATCGAGAGATCCGCAGGGGCGTACTTCCGGATCATCGCCATATCTGAGAGGAAATGAGTGAAGGCATCCCACTCCAGTTTCTCGTTGTACCGGTCGTCTTTCCAGTGACCGAAGAGCGTGGATGGGGCAGCAAAGGCAATGGCAGCCTGTACGATGACAATCCCCCAGAGCACCACAGCGGGAGAGAGGATAGAGGACTGCATGGGCATGACAAAGAAGAGGATTAGACTGATCCCGAACATGACGATAGCGACAAGCCCGAGCGGAACGATATGGTCCCTGCCGTCAACAATATACTGCGTGGAGAGACCAGAATCCACCCGGCTCGTGACATCGGTGAGCGAACGCTGGTATTTCAGTGCTTTTTCTTCCGCAGTCACATTCACCCGGGCCTTTTTTGCCAGCGCCCCGATAGAATCAGTATCGAGCACACCATTCTCGGATACCAGCTGCAGAAACATCAGCACCCGCTGCTCATACGGGTCCAGATCCTTATTGGAAAGGGTTTTTATAATAACGCCTGTTCCCTCTCCTTTTTCTGTGATGGAAATGTTCTTGCGCCGGTGGAGGTCGAGCAGGGTTGCATAATAGCCGTCCTCATCGAAATCCATGGCATCGCCCTTGAAGAGCAGGTTGACCTGCCAGGGTTTGAGGTGCGTGCCGGGGATCGTACTCAAATAGGCAGGGACCACAAACGCCTTCTCCCGTCCATACCTGTTGTAAATAACGATGAGGAGCAGAGGTACAAGGATTACCGCAATCGTTCCGAGGATCTTCAGCAGGTACGCGGCATAGTAGGGAAGGTTGTACCAGAACGCTGCCGAGGATGTCTTTCCTCTGACATCATCCACAGCATTTCGGAAGCCCGGAAATTGGCTGAAACTATCAGATGGCCCGAGCATCTCAACAGCGAGGATCTCGTTCGTAGCAAGACTGCCGGAGATGACATAAGTGTCCCCCACTTTTTCGGTCTTCATGAGCGGGGGGTACGCGTATATCTGGTCGATACCCCGGGCAGGGATAACGACCTTCACCTGCCGGTAGGGTATATGCGACTCTCCGGCAAGTTTCAGGTTGAGGTGAGTGGTGGTTGAATCATATTCGAGCGGGGGGTTGATCACATACGTATATTCTGCAGTGTATAATCCCGAATCATAGCGGGCGGGGTTGAAGATCCCGACTTCGTCATATTCCGCAAGATTCTCGATCGTGCTGCGGGATGCCGGGGTAGCAGATGTTCCATAAACCGTAACATCTCCCTGATCATCCTTTACATACCCGATGGTGCCAGGTGCTGGCGTCATCGATACGAACCGGATATATGGTTCCGTGCTGGTATTGAGGGTAACCGGGGATTCCCAGATGCGGTAAAGCATCCGGTACTCCCCGCTGCTCGCGACGTTATAGGTATAGTGTTCTGCAAGGGTCCCGTCGTTATTCAGGATCGCATCGTAAGAACTGACAGTGAGATCCCCGTCAAAAAGGGGGCTTACGGCGGTTATAAGGAGGAGGGCAAGGAGTCCGAAGGCCAGCCCGGCTCCTACTACCCAACCCAGTTGTCGTGTCTCGCTCACAACAATTACCCTTTAAAACTCGATCTTCGGGGGGGTCTTGATCGCCTCTTCGAACTGGAGGTACTCAAGCTTGATGAGGCCCATCAGTTTGGCAACGAAATTTGAGGGAATGGTGTCCATCATGGTATTGAATTCCTGCGAGATGTTGTTGTACGTGTAGCGCTGTCGGGCAATCTCATCCTCGAGACTTTTGATCGAGTCCATCATACTTGTGACGGTGGTGGCGGTCTTGAGGTCGGGATAGTTCTCCATCACGGCAAGGAGCCGGCCGAAGATAGATCGGGATTCTGTCTCGACCTTGTTTAAATCCCCGGGTGAAGCTGTTGCAACGCTCGCCCGCATTGCAGTGACTTTCTCGAGAGTCTCCTTCTCAAACTTGGCATAGCTCTTGACCGAGCCAAGGAGCTGCTCGATCATGTCGAGCCGCTTTTTCATGGCAACCCGGATCTGGCCGAGAGTTGCTTCCGAGGAGTTCCTCAGGCTGACAAAGCGGTTGTAGATGCTGATAACCCACAGGATCAGTACCACGATAACAAGGGCGACAACACCCAGGATAATCCATTCGATCATGCTTCTCAGAGTAGTGATGATCGTTTTATTAGATAAGGTGATTGGGAGTTGTGGGGGGTGCAGCAGGTATGGGTTGGTTTTACTGAAAATTTGGAAATTTACCTGCATTTACAGGCAGACTTATGAATTATGAATTGAGAGGAATTCCCCGAACTTTTCAAGTATAAACTGTATCTTCTCTTCAGTCAGACCCGGATACACCCCGATCCAGAACAGATTATCCATCACCATATCGGTTTTCACAAGACCTGCCGGAGCCCGGTATTTCATTTCCGAATATGCCGGTTGTTTGATCAGATTCCCCCCGAAGAGCATCCGTGTTGCAATCTTGTGAGCTTCCAGATATCTGACAATATCTTCACGGTTAAACGGTGCGTCTTCCCGGACCATCAGAGGAAACCCAAACCAGCTGGGATCCGAGTAAGGCGTTGCTTGAGGAAGAACCAGGTGTTTTTCATATTTTTTAAGGTCCTGATAGAGCGTTTTAAAATTCTCTTTTCTTTTTTCCATAAAACCCGGTAATTTCCTGAGTTGCTCAACGCCGATTGCTGCCTGCATATCGGTAACCTTGAGATTGTAACCAATATGGGAATAGATATATTTGTGATCGTACCCATGAGGAAGATCTCCCAGCTGCCAGTCAAATCGTCTACCACAGGAATTGTCGCAGCCGGGATCGCACCAGCAGTCCCGGCCCCAGTCGCGGAATGAGGCGATTATCTTCTTAAGCAGGGGATCGTTTGTGCATACGGCACCACCTTCGCCCATGGTTATATGGTGGGCAGGATAGAAACTGCAGGTGGAAATGTGTCCGAATGTCCCGGTAAATTTTCCCCTGTACCGGGAACCGAGGGCATCACAGTTGTCTTCAATGAACCAGAGATCATATTTTTTCACCATTTTCATAACAGTGTCAAGGTCTGCAGGATTCCCCAGGGTATGCGACACCATTATCGCTTTTGTTTTATCAGATACTGCATCTTCAACGAGATCTGCCTGGATATTATATGTTCCCAGCTCCACATCCAGAAAGACCGGCACCAGATTGTTCTGGAGGATTGGGTTGAGTGTGGTGGGAAAACCACAGGCCGTTGTAATGACTTCATCACCGGCTTTTAATCTCTTTTCCTTCAGTGTTGGGGATGTGAGGGCAGAGACGGCAAGAAGATTTGCTGATGAACCGGAGTTTGTCAGGAGAGAATATTTTACACCAAGGAAAGCAGCAAGGTTTTTCTCAAACTGATCGGCATAGCGTCCGCTCGTGAGCCAGAAATCAAGCGATGCATCAACGAGACGCACGATTTCCTGTTCATCATAGACCCGGCCGGCGTAATGTATGGGGGTTATCCCGGGAATAAATTCTGACTGTTTCTGGCGTTCCTGGCAGAGGTCCGATACTTTTTTGAAGATCTCTTTTCGTAACTGGGTTTCGTCCATGATCTGCGTCTCTCATTCCTTTAATGTACGAACGGAACAATACCTGGCATACTCATCCCGTTGAATGGATTTCGGATCAATCTGTGGAAGGATTGTGGAATAATATTCCCTGAGTTCTGAAATTGCCGCCGGCATTGGCGTAAACGGAAAATTTCCAACCTGGGTGAGCAAGCGTTCATTATTCCCGCTGTATTCGTTATTCATTCCGGGGGTTTCGATGATAATTTCTGAAGGGGACCCTGAACCCCGGTTAATCATATCGGCAATGGTCACGAGATCGAGCGGGCGGCCGGGAGTAATATTGTATGCCCGGTATGGGGAGTCATGATCGATAAAATGTTTTACGATCTTCATGAGATCGTTGATGTACAGCCAGTCAAAGTTGACATTCTGGCGGATATTAACTGACATCCGGAGAAGATTTTTTACAAGGGCATTTGATATGAACTTATACTCATAATCTTCATATTTGCCAAACACCCCGAAAAGACGAAGACAGACTGAATTTTCAGATCGTTCAATATATTTGCTGATAAGGTATTTTGAGAAACCATAATCATCGACGGGGATGCGTTCGCCAAAGGAAGTTTCGGGAATCCGTGACAAAGAACGACGTTTATCATACTCTGCCCCGGATCCGAAATGAATGAATCGCTCAAAATGCCGGGAATTTCCTACAAGGTTAAAGAAGATCCGGGTATTTTGTGCGATACTGTCAGCCGGCCCCGGGCATTTACGGTTGCCTCCGATATTGGCACAGTGGATGACATAATCTATCTCCTGTTCCCTAAAAAAAGTATCAACAGCATCCTGTGAGAGGAGATCGAGCTGTGCATGGGTTGGTGCAATAATGGTAACCGTATCCCGAAAATATTCGATAATATTCCGGCCGATAAACCCGCTGCCCCCGGTGACAAACAGGGTCTTGTTTTTCACATTCATCCTCGCAGGTTTAGGGTATCGAACCGTTCCTCGTCCAGTTTCATGAAGATCCGATTCTTCTCGAGCTTGTAGCTGAGGTACTGACGCTCAAAGTCCAGTGCATACTGGAGGGATTTTGGATTCTGAATTGATGTGGCACTCAGGATAACGTTCCTTGTTTCGATACACGTCGTTTTTGGGGCAATATTTTCAATGAAATACTGGTTACTGAATGTCTTCCTACTTATTCCGCCACCAACGGTTATGTGGTTTATTCCATGTGTACGAGCGATCGCAATTATCTTCTCTACCTCATGATTGATAAAATCGGAATCCTGTTCGCTTCTTTTGCCATATGAATAGGAAAGATCGGACCGGCCAATCGTGATACCCTTTATGTAGGCATTCATTCCGGATAAGATCGCATCCAGGTTTTCGACAGCAGTCCGGGTCTCAATATTGATATACACATCAAAATCACCGGAGGCTTTCCCGAGAAGATCTTCAAGCATATTCTGGCTTTTGATCAAGGCAAATTCTGATTCTACCATAGGGACAATGATGCCATCTACATTCAGGTGCAATGCCATTTTTAAATCGGAAAATGCTTCAACACCTCCGATTTTTATATACATCTTCAAACCCGCTTTTGCGGTCAGGTACCGGAGAAAGATGAGATCGCGATGATCGGATCCTTCGTTTTCAAACTCGGATTTAATCCCTTGGCAGCGGTAGGTATCCCTCAGGGTAAGAAGATGGGAATATAGGTTCTTTTCCAGATCTTTTAAGATCATATGCAGTTACCTCGGTTTTCTCTTGACCCGGTTTGTACTCTTATACTATTTTTCATGTATATTACATGATTTGCGCATTGCATATTTTTTCATGATTTTGATGAAATCCTTAATAATACATTCAAAGATCCCGGATGCGGATGACTTTTTTGCACCGCTATTGTACGGGCATGATCATTGTGTAATCATCGATGACAAAATCCGACAGAGTTTTTAATCTTACCATATCCGAGATGTCTGATCTCCTTGTGATCACATATTTACATCCTGCTTTTTTCCCGCTTTCAATGTCATGGATTGAGTCCCCGATGAGGAGGGTATGCGCAGGAGTGACATGGAGGTCATCCATAATTTTTTGGGCACCCCATGGATCCGGTTTGGGATATCTGAGTTGATCTCCCCCAAGAAGCAGGGAAAAATACCGGTCGATCTGCGTCAGATGCGTGATGTGTTCGAGGTTGATCGTCTGATCATAGGAAAATATGGCACACCGGCAATTTTGTGTTATCGCTGACAGAAAATCATGGAGTCCCCGGACCGGGACCAGTGCCTGCCGGAGTATCCGGTCCTGGCTGATGAAGTCATCTGTTTTTCGGAAGGCCGCCGCGATCAGCTGTGGATCTGCCGGATATCCTTTCTTCTGCAGTTCTTCAAAAACCAAATTCTCAATGTAGGGGCGGTTATTAATCCCGATCGGACCTTTGGGATTCATCGATCTCTTTACCGTATCAACCCCCATGAGCAGTACAATCCAGTTCATCAGGAATTCATCAAAAACATGCATCGAAAGACAGATATTTTCCGCCCGCTTCCTTGCTACAACGGACCAGTAGGGATAGAGCTCAAAAAGAGTGCCATCTTTATCGAAAATTATGAGATCGATTTCTTTGATGGTTGTGTCATTTACTGCAAGATCGATCACAGGTATCAGTCCTTGGGATCTCCGTCATCGAACCGTACCGGCTTGATGATCATCTCCTCCCAGAACTCGTCGCGCGGTAAGAACGGCCACATGTCCTCCAGGGGCATCGAGACCATTCTTCCGTCGGGGAGAACCTTCGAACTGACACTGGGGGTTATCTGCTGGTCCGTACAAGTGAATACCTCACAGATGACCGGGCCTTCCTTCCGAAGGATATCGCCCAGCCGGAGGTCCATTTCATATTGATCGTGCAGGGCTTCATAAGGAATTCCGTATGCGTATGCGATCTTTTTAAGGTCAGGGCAGCTGACCCCGCTCGATGGATCAGAGCCGCAAAAACGCCCGTTGAAATAACTGTTCTGGGTGTTACGGATCGAGACATACCCGTTATTATTGACCACAAACAGTTTGAGAGGAATTTTATAGTGCACAACGGTCTGCAGTTCCTGGATGTTCATCTGCAGGGACCCGTCCCCTGTCACAGCGACAATAGTTGAATCCGGTGCAGCAAAATACGCACCGATTCCGAGGGGCAGGCTGAGCCCCATCGTGCCCAGCGCTGCAGGTGTGATAACTCTCTGGCCTGCTTTTACCCGGTGAACCTGGGACACGATACAATAAACCGTCCCTGCATCAGCGATAATGATCCCGTTTGTATCAAGAAGATCGGAGAGTTTATCGAAGAGGTTATACGTGCACACGGGGGATTTTATTGCCGATATTTCCGGAGTTATCGATGGATACCGTACCTTCCAGTGCCGGCACTTTTTAACCCAGCCCGGTTTTTCCGGCAACGGATCTTTCTTTACTTCATGCACCAGGGTTTCCAGAAACACCTTTGCATCTGCCTGGATTGCAATATCCAGGTTTATCGTGTTCTTTCGTAACTCATCGGGATCGATATCCACGGCTATCTTTTTGGCTTTTCGCCCGAACAGTTCGTACTCATAACCGGTGAAGGGGATTGCAAGACGTGAACCGACAGCAAGGATGAGATCCGCATTCTGCATGGCAAAATTGCCCGGCCGTGAACCTTTCGTGCCGCCAAAACCCACATAAAACGGGTGCTGGTGATCAATGAGATCCTGTCCCAGCTTCGAAACCACCACCGGGATCTTCAGCCTTTCGACAACTTCGAGAAACACCTTTTCTGCATGGGCAAGCCGTACACCGTTTCCTGCAATAATGACCGGTCTTTGTGCGGTTCGCAGGAGTTCTATTGTATCGTGAACCTGACTGCGGAGCTGAACCGTATCCGTTTCATCAGATTCCGGTCTGAACGGCTCAAGAATTTCCGGATCAACCATCGCTGCCTGCACATCCAGGGGGATGTCAAGCCATGAGGGCCCCGGCCTTCCATGCTTTGCACAATACAGTGCTTTTTCAAGGTGATAACGGATCTTTTCCGGGTCGTTGACCATTGCAGAATATTTTGTAAACGACCGGACAATCGGCAGGATATTGACTTCCTGTCCGCCGAGTGATCGCAGGGTCGGGATGCCGGAATTATATACGTTTTGCGAACGTTTTGCCTGCCCGGATATTACAAGCAGGGGTATGGAATCCACCCAGGCATCAACAACACCGGTTATGGCATTCGTCCCACCGGGGCCGGTCGTGACAAAGACCGCCCCGATGTTATTGGTTACCCTCGCATAACTCTCTGCCATGACTGCTGCAGCGCCTTCATGGTGAGCGCAGATCACCCGGATCTTTTTATTGCAGGCCAGCCCGTCGAGGATATGCATCATGCCCCCACCGGACACAAGGAAAATGTGCGGACTCCCGATCTTTACACAAAAGTCTGCAATATAATCCGCAACCCGCTGCATCAAGGATCCTCTGTAATTTATAATTTTGTCACTTCTTTATGAAATATTCATTGGAGTTCTGCCGTGTTTTTCATGGTTGATTGTGTTTTTACAGGTCAGAACGGAAAAAATGGCGGATGTACAAGGGATGATTTACTAAGATAATCCAAAAACTCACCAGACCTGACAAAATCCGTAAGGGAGATTACCAGATAAAAAACGGTAAAAACCTAATCTGTTTTTTCTTCAAAGTTTATCCGTTCCCGCTCAACAACCAGGGGTCTCTTCATCACCTGAGTCTGGATCGAGCCGACATATTCTCCAATGACACCGATAAAGAACAGCTGTACTGAAGAGAAGAAAAAGAGACCAATTACGAGTGGGGCAATTCCGACCTGGAAATTATCCCAATAGACCAGTTTGTAAATGGTATACACGAATGCAAAAAACAGGCTTATTATTGCCAGTCCGAACCCGATCAGCGCTGCCATCCTGAGCGGAACCTTTGAGTGGTTTGTGATCCCCAGCATTGCCATATCGTAAAGAGAATAGAAATTATTCTTTGTTATCCCCCGTTTTCTTTCAGGCTGGGCATACTCGATCTGGTATATGTCATACCCGATCTCACTGATAAGGCCCCGCATATATGGATAGGGGTCATCGATTGTCCGCAGTATTTCTATTATCCTCCGGTCATATAACCCGAAACCGGTAAAATTTTTTATCTGGCTTATCTCGGAAAGATCCTGGAGGACATTATAATAGAATTTCCTTACCGCAAAGAATACCGGGTTTTCTTCACTCTCGGTTTTCACGCCGACAACAATCTTATATCCTTCTTCCCATTTTTTAATGAAATCCGGTATCATCGGGAGGGGATCCTGGAAATCGGCAACAATAGAGATTACGGCATCTCCTCTTGCCTGGATCAACCCGTAAAACGGTGAACGGATATGTCCGAAATTTCTTGCATTTACAATAATCTTAACATTTTTATCTTTTTTAGCAATTTCTTTTAATATGGCAACGGTCCTGTCTTTTGATGCATTATCGATGAAAATATGTTCATACTCATAATCTGTCAGTTTTTCAAAAACTTTCTTCACTTCAGTGTAGAGTAATTCAACATTTTCTTCTTCATTATAACAGGCCGTGACAATACTGATCCGTTTTTTCATGGTCATCACGCAGAGGGACGCAGGAATTTCCTGTACCAGTCAATGGTCTCTTTCAGGCCATCCTCGAAGGTGTATCCTGCGGACCATTTCAATAAATCCCTCGCTTTTCCTGATGACAAGTATTGATCCCTTATCTCGTTTATCGCGGTATTCAGGATAAGCGGCTCAAGAGTTTTTCCCATAAGGGCAGAGATCGTATTTACAACCTCAAGTACCGTCTTCGGGGACTCCGTACTGAAATTGAAGGCTTCCCCGTGTATTTTTTCCTCATCCATCTTTTCTGCAAGGTGAAGATAAGCGTCTGCTGCGTCGTTGACATAGAAATAATCCCGCAGGAATGTCCCGTTACTGCGGATTACAGGTCGTTCACCGCGATACAGCGAGCGGATAGTCCCCGGCACAATCCGGTTAAAGTTCAGATCTCCTGCACCGAACAGATTCCCGCAACGGGTGACACAGACCGGGAGATTATAGGTTTCAAAATAGGAGCGGCAGATGAGATCGGCGCAACTTTTTGAGACATCATAGGGATGCCTTCCTTCAAGAGGCGTATCTTCTTTATAGGGAAGCTGTTTCTGATCCCCGTACGCTTTGTCGCTGGATGCCACGACGATTCTTTTCACGGTCTGAATTTGCCGGCATGCCTCTAATATATTCCAGGTTCCCTGGATGTTTGACCTGAATGTTGCAAGCGGGCTCCTGTTTGCGATGGTTACAATGGTCTGGGCACCAAGATGGAACACAGATTCAATTTCATATTCATTGAGCGCCCGTTCTATAAGTGCATAATCTTCAATCTCACCCCGTACAACAGTTATACGTTTTTCCAGCCCGGACTCAAAAAAAAAGGAGGCGGGTGTACTGTCCCGGATAAGACCCACAACCATAGCACCACGGTTGATCAGCGATTGCGTCAGCCATGATCCGAGGAGCCCGGTACACCCCGTGATAAATACAGGCCGATCCTGCCAGTATGTTTCTTTCATAACCATCCCAGAGTACATGTAGTTATATCATGCAATCATTTTTTAATGTGCGTCTTAAAACTCCAGCGCCTGTGGCCGAAATAACTTATGAGGGTTGTTATCGGCAGGATCAGCAATCCCGCAATTTTCGGATCGAGAGATAAATAATTGACAAAGCAGAACATCAGGACGAGATTTTCCCCTAATACCAGAAGGTATACTGAGTTAAATTTCAAAAATTCCCAGAGAACCGGATTCCGGGAGGGAAAAACCCAGTACCGGTTCCAGAAGTAACTATGAGCTACTGCAATTATGTGAGAAAGGATCGTTGCAAGAAGATAGTTGATATAACTCACAAAAATAAAAAACAGGCCATACCCTACAACGGTATTCAATATACCAACAAAAGTAAATTTGGAGAACTGGTGGATGAACGTATATCGATTAAAAAAACGATGAATGTGCTCCCATTCTGTTACGAATATCCGGGGGATCTTCACAATTTCAACCCTGGTTTTTAAGGGAAAAATTACCAAACCTTCCATGGAGGGCTGGGCTGAACCCATAAATTATTGAGGAGCTCCAGTTCCCGGAACGTGTCACAACACTGCCAGAACCCTTCGTGCGGATACATCATGAGTTCATTATCTTTTGCCAGCCGTTCGATGGGTTCTTTTTCCAGTATACAGGTATCGCGGTCATCCAGATAGGAAAAAAATTCTTTCCTGAAAACAAAGAAACCTCCGCTGACAAAACCCTTCAGGGTCTGAGGCTTCTCACTGAATTGTTTTACGCACCGGGAATCAGTACACAGTTCGCCAAACCGGGACGCCGGATGAACCCCGGTGACAGTGCCAATCTTTCCGTGGGACTTGTGAAATGCAAGAAGTCTGGCGATATCAATATCGGCTACGGCATCCCCATACGTGAGCATAAACGTATCGCCATCAATATATTTTTCAATCTTTTTGACCCGCGCACCAGTCTGGGTTTTTTCGCCGGTCTCTGCAAGAGTGACATTCCAGTTACGTTCGGTATGATCGTTATGGAGGGTAATATTGTGACGGTTGCCGAGGTTCACGGTAAAATCGCTGTTCATGATCTCGTAATTCAAAAAATAATCCTTGATCATGGTACCTTTATACCCGAGACAAATCACAAAATCGTGAAAACCATAATGGTCGTAGATCTTCATGATATGCCACAATATGGGTTTCGTACCAATCTGGACCATGGGCTTGGGACGATATTCTGTTTCTTCGCGAAGCCTGGTACCCAGACCACCTGCCAGAATTACAACTTTCAGCGGGTTGCTTTGCATAGATCTCAACTTCACTTAACCTATAGTAGTAACATATTATGGGTTTTAATTAAAATATTGAATCTTTTGCTATCTGCAGTGTGCTGCGATTATGGGGTATTCGATTCTGCTCACCCTTTTGGATTGAATTTCGTTCCTTTTAAAAAAGGGAGGGGCTTACTCAATGATGAATGAGCCCACAACCCGCAGCTTACCACCTTCGAGATAATGGAGGACAACACGGGCACCAGGTTGAAAGACCAGTGCTTTTTCCATCATCAGGGTGAGTGCGGGCATCCTCCAGTCACTTTCAACAATTACCGTTTCAAGCCGTGCCGGGAGGAACTGCATCCAGTGACCGGCGTAGATGACCATCCCCTCTTTGAGTGGCGCCGGCCAGTATTTCACGAGCTGGGCCTTCCCGGTGATCGTTGTCGCGTACTTGACGGCAGGATCGTTGGTCAGGACAAAACCGCGGTCCAGGTCTTCTGATTCGATATTCTTGAGCGCAAGACCAACACGATCACCGGCAACGGCAGTCTCAGCGTCATCATCGTGCTTCTGGATAGAGCGGATCTGGGCGGTTTTTCCGGTCGGAAGGATGTTGAGCGTTTCGTGCTTCTTGATCATTCCCTTAGCCACGGAGCCGAGCACAACAACGCCGACACCTTTCACATTGAAGTGGGCATCGACCGGCACGATACCTTTTCCTGCGGTTTCATGGACTTTCTGGTGGGCAGTCTGCTTGACTGCGATCTCAAGCATCTTCTCGCGCAGGCCAACCATATCCTCTTCAAGGACTTCATAGTGTTCAAGAACGGTTCCTTTAATGAGCGGGGCGATCTGGTCCGGTGAGAGGTAGTTCTTGAGAATGAGATACCCGACAGATTTACCGGCGCACTGGAGCATCAGCACGCATTCACCAAATGCGGCGTTAATCTCGTTCACTACCAGAACCACGCGATCTGACAGGGAAACCGCATAAAACAGCGAGGAGATTTTTTCAGGATACCGTGTCGGCTCGACGAAGGTGACCGTTGCATCGCCTTTTTTCAGGTTGTAGAAGGTGATATCACTCGCAGTTCCCTTCTTTCCCAGGTCTTTTGCATAGTCCGGCGGGGCGAGTATTGCAACTGTGAGATTGGACATGGTACCGGATAGTTGGTTGGCTGAGAATATGAGGATTCTTTAAGGGGATGACACTACGAAAAAAGATGAGACTGGCGGATTCAAAATATCATTTTTTCTTTTTTCTTTCCTGATTCTGAACCGGGCGCTTGCCGGCCTCAGTCAGATATTTTTCTATTTTCCGGCGTTTGATGATAAGCGCAATCAAAATAATTACTCCGATTCCACTGATTATCCCGGCAATTTTAAAATCAGGGGGATCGAATCGGAACGTAACGGACGTAGCATCAGAGGGAATCTGTGCACCAATCATATTTCCGACATTTGATGCGTCCCTGCCATTCACCTTCCAGCCAGGATAAAATGATGATTTCAATGCTGCCATATCTCCTGCTGAAAACTTTCCTGAAATTGTCACTTCATCGGCAGAAAACTTTTCAATTTTTGATGGAACCAGCTGGTCATTCCTTATAACGAATGCATTGGGAAGAACATGATCGGGTTTGTATACTGAAATGTTATTGACTTTGAACGTCACGTTGTCAAGATTCTGGTTGCCATTCTCAAGATACGCAGTATCGATAAAGTAATCAGGCGTATAATAGGTCATATTTCCTATAGTATAAACCGGATTAATCATATCATTCAGGAAATACGGATAATATACCCGTATGGGATGGATGCCGTTTTTAATAAACCAATAGGTAAAATCCATGTGTTGGATTGGCCAGCCATTCTCATACACCCATATCTGAGATTCCCCGTTGCTGTATGTGTTGATTTTCTCAATAATGGCAATTGCCGGACTTTCATCAAGATTTGGATCATAGGTCTTCAGATAACTGGCATTACCGATGAGTGCAATGCCAAGCCCGACAATTAAGAAAATACAGACATAATTGGATTTCTTAGTGAGGGCCTGCAATTTATCTTTATTGAATATTGCAATAACGACAATAACCATTGCAAGAATAATGAGGACTTTAACCACAGTCTCCTGCGAGAGACTCGAAGCGTTCCTCATAATAATTGCACCATCAATCAGGCACGATGCTGTAAAAAAAATGAGGGTATTTTTTATAGTCGCCTTATTGAAATACAAAAGACCAACAAATGCAGCAATGAATACTGCTGAAAGCCCGGCTTCCAGTGAGATATCTGACTGGAAGGGCAATTCGAAGATCTTGACCAGAATAAGAAGGCCTGCTGCATAAACAATATTCCGTTTCTGATGAGGATCCGGGATCAGGGGTTCCCCGGTTTTCATCCGGGTATACAGGATATCAAACCCGGATATTGCGAAAAGGAGGAGGACAGGTACCAACGCTCCCAGAACACGCCCGGCAGCCCTGAAGTTGCTCAGGCCCGGCATCAGATGAATAAATGATAAAAGGGTATTCCCTCCATCTGCCCATATGAATGCAATGACCACGGCAAAAAAAGCAGGAATTGTCCGGTCCTCCCTGCCGAATATCAGTGCAAGGATCACCAGTAACACCGGAATTATCCCAATCAGCACTGCCGATTCATAAAAACCAAACACCTGATCTATCGGCGTTCCAAAAATGATCGAAGCAAGGTTATTCTCTAATGAACCGCCATCCCCGAGAGGATTGATGACATCGATCCGTCCCAGTGCATTTGAAACGATACTGATGGGGATCAGTTTAATGGAGAGTATCATGCCACCAAGAGTAAAAGCACTGAAAACGGCAAGTATTGCACCGTTACTCAGCTTCTTCTTAAGAACATAATATGCAAAGAACACAAAGAGGATCAAGCCGCTGTAGAAGAGATAATACACAGCACCGGTGAAGAATATTAATGCCGTAGATATAGCAATGAGACCAATATTTCTGATAGTCAGTTCTTCATCCCACACGATTTTGAAAAACGCATAATACAAGAGGGGAATCCAAGCAAGAGCATATATCAGCCCCCCGTGTCCTGCCGCGAGCCGGGATAATAACACCCCGGAAAAGAGATAAAATAACGCGGAGAGCAAACGAATCTCAGAATTTTTCGTCATTAATCCTGAGAATATATAAAAAAATAAATATGCAATATACAAGTGAACAAACAGGAAAAAATTGATGATGAATAAATCCTGCGTAAGAATGAATATTGGGAAAAGCAGGGGATAATAATGAGCGGAAAGGGGATCGGCATATTCTGGTAATCCCGTAATCCACTGGTTATTCCAGAGGGCGAATGGATTTTTTATTACCGAAAGGTCAGAGTTAACGCCGATTAGTATATCGTGGTATTCTGCAATCAGGACGTGTTCTTGTTGAACAACCGTCGGAAAAAGGATCAATAAAAGAAGAAACGGTAGAATGAGATACACTATTTCCTTTCTTGAGATGTTCCATTGTTTTACAGATTCAGACATATCAGAATCTCCAAAAGATAATGAAGTATATACTCAATCTTGAGACTTGAATGTTCTGAGAAAACAAAGAGTTGAATTAAAAGAATCTGGGGGGATACCGACAATTCTTTTCCCGGCAATTTTTCTTTCCTCTGGACAGCACATGAGATCCTCTTTAAACAGGAACTGAACATTAAGACCGAGAAAATTTTTTGCGTGCTACCGTTCCCTGTATTTTAATCATTGATCTTGAAGGTTATATCCTGGTAATAAACCTCCACAAAGATATTTTGTATTTACTTAAGGTATGGGAATTTGAGAGAACGGGGAAGTACTCGTTGAGAAAGGCACAGTACCCTGCAAGAAAAAGAATTATCGATAAAAAATCTTCAAATGAGACCTTCGCAATTACCGCATCATCCTCAGCTCCGCTTCCACGTCACGCGCCGGTTCAATACAAAATTCCAGACAAATGCTATCATAATTCCGATAAGCTGGGCTGCCAGGTAGTAAAACGCAAACCACGTGGTCAACATAAGGAAGATCACATAATTGATTACTGCACCCCCTACAGACACAAAATTGAATGCTACAAGGCGATTCCACCTGCCGGATACTTTCTGATCCTCGATGGAACCAAATGTCCAGAGATCATTCAAGATGAAATTGCTCAGGATGGAAATTTCAATTGCAACGGGACTGGCCAGATCTTTATTCATGGTGAAAAATTCGACAAGGATAACAAGAATCCCTAGATTGACCACAATTCCAGAAATCCCTACGATACCGAACTTAAACACCCGCTTCCACTCGCGCCATGCAGCACTGTTATGATGAGAGAACGAGTACCGTGTGATATCGATTACCTGCCGGGCATAATCGATAATGGTTCCGGTCTTCAGCTTGCTCGACCCGATCTCGCGATCCACGAACTCGAACGGTATCTCTTTATCATTTTTCCATATTCCCTTCCCGAGCACTTCGAGCAGGATCTTGTATCCCCGGGGTTTCAGCGGTGCCTTATCCACAACCTCTTTTTTTACGGCAAAAAAGCCGCTTACCGGGTCCGTGATATCCGGGAAGAGGAGCCGTCCGAGAAAGGTTGCGCCGATTGAGATTATCCTTCTTTTCAAGGGCCATTTCCGAATCCCGCCCCCTTCCATGTACCTGCTACCGATGACAATATCGTTTCCCTTTCGGATCTCCTCATACAAACGGGGGATGAGCACGGGGGGGTGAGAAAAGTCGGCATCTATGACGATAAAAACATCAGAGAGGGCGTGCGAAAACCCATCGGCAACAGATTGGGAGAGGCCGTGATCTTTTTCACGAACGAGGATTTCCACATTCTCTTTCGATATCATCAGCTCGTGCACGATGCTGATAGTTGCATCGGATGAGCTGTCGTCGACAACAAGAATCTGGCCATGGAGAGAATGCTCATGGAAGACTGCATCCACTGCCATCACGATATTGCGGATATTTGCTTCCTCGTTGAAAGTTGGTATGAGAACGGTCAGGTCATACATGGTGGTTCGGACGTCCCCAGTTCAGGTATATGTAAACAGGTAGATTCCTGAAGTCGCCTCAGCGCCTTTTGCATGTTCCTGGAGCCACGTGACAGACCCACCTGATGTATCGGCAGAGCTGATGTCCCCGGTTACGATATAATATATCGTATTATTTCCTTTTAACGCAGAAATGGCCGCCAGCTGCTCTGCACTTGAAGCTCCATACTCGAATGTCCCCTCTGTTGCATTGGAGTGGTAATAATCAAACGGTTGCGTCATATACCCGGGAACAAGGACGATGAAATCTCCCGGCTTGGTTACTTGACCAACCTGCGAGGAAAAACCTCTCCAGTCCTCTTTGGTATACGAAGAATAATAACTCATAAAAAAAGGTGTGGTGATGCTCAGGAATATCAGCAGTGTCATAAATCCATAAATAACCCATCGGTTGCTGACCCACCTGAATATTGGTTTGTAGGCCAAGGCAATCCCGATAAAGTAAACCGGGGTAAGAATGATGAGATACCGGGGGACCATCGGGATTTGGTAAGAAAGGACCCAGCTGATGGCAAAAGGCAGGATAGTGAGGGTCACAAGAAAGATGCCCTTGTTCCTGTCCATGAGGAATGCCTGGAGGATTCCGACAATAAAAAAGATCAGGAACAGGTACATCACTATCACAGAAAATCCCGACAACTGCCTGTAGGTCTCGATGATCACATCTGCACCCTGGATTCCGAACGATGGCCCTCCGGAGGTCCTACTGGTGAAAAGCTGAAGTGAGACGAAGATCAGCGGCAGGCATAATACCACAAACGCAGCACCCGCTGCAACCAGCGGGGTGAGTACGCTGAGATCTTTCCTGTACTCAGGGATCTTGATGCCTACAGCATACAGGACGAGAGCACCGATCACAACCATTGCATAAAAATGGGACCAGAGCGCAAGAGCTGACAGCAAGCTGAAAAGGAGCCAGTGCACAACCTTATTGGTTTTCATGGCTTTGAGAAAAAAGACCATGGCAGACGCAACAAAGAAAAGTGTCATGGAGTAAGCCCTTGCTTCCTGAGAATAATACAGGAGAAATGGTGAGAATGTACAGATAGCTGCTGCGATAATTCCTGCATTCCTGTCAACAAATTCCTTTCCGATGAGATAGAAAAGGGGGATTGTGAGGACGCCGAGAAGGGCAGGTAAAAACCGGAGAACCGTCTCGGAATTCCCGAAGATCAGCATGATATGCTCAGACCAGTAAAAAAGCGGGGGATTGAATTCTCCTGCAGCTGTGACCTGCCAGATCTCAGGAATCGATTTTAATGCAATATTGTAGGTAGTTGCTTCATCCAGCCAGAGCGAGTTATATCCAAGATGGTAAAACCGCAGGATAGCTCCTATCAGGGTCAGGGAAAGGAGGATCTGGAAGTACCGGCTATGGAATGTGGCATCCTTGATAGTTTCAAGAGTCAGGTCACGAAACGATTGAACCTGATTTGTATAAACTCCATCCAGGTTGCCGATACTGCTGGTCTGTGATTCTTTTTCTTTTCCCCGATCCCCGCGTTTTCTCCCCATGGCAATCATTTACTATTTCGTAAATATTCTCATATAGATTATTGCTTTTCCCATAAACGGGCAATTCCTGCCGTTTTTATACCAAAATTCCGTCAGATTCGACTTCAGGATGACTGCTGGTAATTAAGACACGGGGTGTGAAGTGCTGCAAGAAGTTCTTTTGTACTGCCTACGACCTTTGCCGATTGTTCGAGCATCAGGTTAACATATTCGTGGTGTCCAATCCTGCGGAAATCCGTTCTCAGGGCAATGACCGGCTTTCCCGCTGCACAGGCATACCCCATTTCCCATGCAGTCCCGGAATCTGCATCCGCCCCGTCAATAATGGCAACAACAACGTCAGACACCTCAAGAGCGGTTTTGTTAGAGAGGAATATCGTTTCCTGCTTCCGATTGTCCCTAATATCTGAATTGTCACCATCCTCCTGCGGAAGGTGAACCTCAAACAGATTGTCTCTCAACAGCCGGGCAACCGAGGCATTAAAAAGACGTTCTGCTTCAGAAAAAAGCGGGGCGGCGAGATAAACCCGGAACTGGGAAAATATTGCGACATCCATAGCTGGGACGGTGGGAAATCTTGAGAGAAACACGCCCCGACCCTTCCGTTTTGGGGGATTGCCCCCCACAGCACCATAATAGGTACTGGTCACCCCGCAGGTTGGAGATGAATTGACGCCAATGATGCACAAGGGAGACCCGCGTTGCCGGATACAGTCTGTCACTTTACCTTCAAGCCTGCTCATGAGGTTTGAGAATTCCGGTGTATCGAGTCGTTCGAGATACGTCCCGGGTTTCCGATTTGGTCCAAGGAACAGACTTTCGGGGCAGGGCATGGGGACGATCTCTATCCCGAATTTGATACAACGTTCAACAGCGTTTGCGAACATCTTGAGATCCGAGGGTTTCGTAATTCCTTCTGCACGGAGGTTGGGTTGAAGCACGCAGGGACTGCAAAGCACGTACATTATTTACAGTGTGTGCACGCACAGATGATCAATGATACCCCTGTACGCATACCGGGACAACAGCTGTGACCCCCGGAAGTGCACAGTCAAGAGACTTGAAAAGGCGGGACTTTTAACAATTTTTTCGAAAATCACCCGGATCCCGCGAAATAGCCTCCTGTTGGATCCCACTGCTGAGCAGGCACTTTCACCCGCTGACAGGTATGTTAAATCCCTGACGGTGATGGACTGTTCGTGGGAGGTATTGGATACCGGCGCGGTGAGCTCGTGGCGTATCCGCCGTGCGCTCCCTTTTTTGATGGCAGCAAACCCGGTCAATTTTGGTAAACCCTGCAAACTCTCCTCGATCGAAGCACTGGCTGGGGCGTTGTACATTTTCGGGGAGAAAGAACGTGCCCGTGCACTTCTGTCAAAGGTCAGCTGGGGTATCAGGTTCCTTGAGGTCAATAGCGAGCCCCTCGATCTCTATGCTGATGCAAAGAACAGTTCAGAAATCATCAGAATCCAGGGTTTCTATGTATAACCCGTGACCATACCAGAAGAATTATGTTGTTGTATAATATTCCTGCATCCTCATTCATGAATCACTGGAAAAAACAAATGCACAGTTGCCTTCGGATTCGCTGCTCCCGGCCTGTCAGCGGTTTGTATCATATACGATGGATCGCATAGTTTTTTCCATTCCGGCGCAATGTACGATTGTATGATCAAGGTTGCCATTAACGGGTACGGGACCATCGGCAAACGTGTGGCCGATGCAGTGGCTGCTCAGAAGGACATGAAGGTGATCGGGGTTTCCAAGACGCGCCCCAATGCCGAAGCATTCGTTGCTAAACAGCGCGGGTACCCGCTCTATATTGCTGACATCTCCAAGAAAGAGGCATTCGAGAAGGTAGGCCTGAAGGTTGCCGGCAGTGTCGAAGACATGTGCAAAGCTGCGGACATTATCGTCGATGGAACACCAGGTAATGTCGGAGCGACCAACAAGCCGATGTATGAAAAACTGGGAAAGAAAGCGCTCTGGCAGGGTGGGGAAGCGCACGAGGTGGCCGGGTTCTCCTTCAATTCCTCCTGCAATTACAAGGACGCAATCGGGAGGCAGTTTGTCCGGGTGGTTTCCTGTAACACCACGGGACTCTGCCGGATCATCAACGAGATTGATAAGGAGTTCGGGGTCACCCATGTCCATGCCATTATGGTCCGGCGCGGATCTGACCCGGGCGAGATCAAGAAGGGACCGATCGATGCCATCGTCCTCGACCCGGTTACCGTTCCCAGCCACCACGGCCCGGATGTCCTTTCTGTCCTCCCGCATATCTCCATCACGACGATGGCGATGATCGTGCCGACCACGATGATGCACATGCACGCGATCCAGATGACAACCAAAAAGCCGGTCGCTAGGGACCGGGTCATCGAGCTCATCAACAGGCACCCGCGCCTCGGGCTCATCAGAAAGAGTGCCGGCCTCAAGAGCACCGCCGAGCTTAAGGAGTTTGCCATGGACCTCGGCCGGCCGCGCTCCGACCTGTGGGAGAACTGTATCTTCGACGAGTCCATCTATGCAAGTAAAAACGAGCTCTGCTTCTTCCAGGCCATCCATCAGGAAGCTGATGTCGTTGTCGAGAACATCGATGCGATCCGCGCTATGATGGGTGGCGAGATGGATGCGGCAAAATCCATTGCTGCCACAAACGCTGCTCTCCATTTCACGACAATCCAGAATAACCATTAACACCCATTATCACTCATATTTTTTAATGGACGCATACGAACGTGTTACCCGGAACACTGTCGAGATAGTCACCGAAAGTGACCTCCGGACGCTTCTTTTACAACCTACAAAACGAGTCTATGCCGGCTATGAGCCAAGCGGTGAGATTCACCTCGGCCACCTTGTCACGATCAACAAACTGGTTGATCTCCAGGCTGCAGGTTTTGAAATCACCGTACTGCTTGCCGATCTCCATGCCTTCCTGAACCGGAAAGGGACCATGGAAAAAGTCCGGGAACTTGCCGATTATAACAAGTGTTGCTTCGAAGGACTTGGCCTGAAAAATGTGAAATATGTTCTCGGATCCGAGTTCCAGCTCAACCGGGACTATGAGCTTCTGATGCTCCGGCTCTCACAGGAGATCACTCTGAACCGGGCAACACGGAGCATGGATGAGGTGGGGCGGCAGATGGATCACCCGACCGTCTCACAGATGATCTACCCTATCATGCAGATGGCAGATATTGCCCTGCTGGGCGCGGATGCCGCTGTTGGGGGTATCGACCAGCGGAAGATCCATATGCTTGCACGGGAGCATCTCGTAAACTTCGGGTACAAGGCACCGGTCTGTATTCACACGCCGATCCTCAATGGACTTGACGGTAAGAAGATGTCCTCATCGCAAGGGAATTATATCTCTGTTGCCGATAGCGAGGACGAGATCAAAAAGAAGTGCCAGAAAGCGTTCTGCCCGCCGGAGATCGCGGAGAATCCCATCCTCCAGATCTTCCAGTACCACGTATTTCCCCGCATTACCAAGCTCACCATCAAACGGCCGGAGAAATTCGGTGGAGACCGGAACTTCGGATCCTATGGCGATCTGGAAACAGCGTATGGTAAAGGTGAGGTTCATCCGATGGATCTCAAGAAGGCGTGCGGTGAATCCCTCATCGAGATCCTTGCCCCGGTACGGGACTATATCAAGTGAACGGCAGGATTCCAGGATGGTGACCTGTTTGTGAGTTCCATAAGAGAGATCGATAAAAAACAGGATCGGTTCGATCAGCGTCTTGAGGAAATGGGTATCCGGATCAAGGATGCGAATCAGTTCAAGGTACGGGAAGACGTTTTTGATGAGGTTACACTCCTTGCACTCTACAAACTCGTGCACAAGAGATGGCTTTCCAGCATAGGGGGATCCATCAGTACCGGAAAAGAGGCGAATGTCTTTTACGGTGAGCGGGATGGTGCTGCAATTGCCATCAAGATCTACCGGATCCAGACGGCAAATTTCACTACCATGAGTTCGTATATTGTAGGTGACCGCCGTTTTTCGCATGTCAAGAAAGCAAAAAAAGAACTCATCTTCGCCTGGACTAAAAAGGAGTTCGCTAACCTTGTCCGCGCCCGGGATGCGGGAATCGCGGTTCCTGAGCCGCTTGTCTGGGACCGGAATATTCTTATCATGTCGTTTATCGGGGAGAGAGAGAGCCCCTATCCCCAGCTCCGCAATGTTGAGCTGGAAGACCCCGCAGGAACCTATGCCGAGATCACTGGAATCATCGATATCCTGTATAACAAGGCAGAGCTTGTGCATGCGGATCTGAGCGAGTTCAATATATTGTACGGAGACAAACCATACATCATAGATATGGGCCAGTCCCTCACTCGCGATCACCCCCGGGCCCTCCCGTTCCTGATGAGGGATATCAGGAATATCAACCGGTTCTTCAAAAACCGCTGTGAGGTACGTACGGATGTTGAACTTTTCAATACCGTAACGGGGCTTCATGAAGCTGAGTCATGATACCGCTTATCAGGGTGGTAACAATACAGCTAAGTGGAGTAACAGGCCACCAATAGCTGGAAAATAAGGTGAATAATGACATGATGCAGGAAGTTAAAATTGCAGGAAGCAGAGTTGGTGTACTGATCGGCAAGGCCGGTGCAACCAAAAAAGAACTTGAGACGAAAACACATACTACTATTACCGTTGACAGCAAGGAAGGTCTGGTCAAAGTGGAGGCTTCGGACGAGAACACCATACCGCTTCTCCGTACGGTCGAAATCATCAATGCCATCAACCGGGGCTTTTCCCCGGAACGCGCCTTCGAAATGATTGAGGACGATGATCTGCTTCTCGATGTTATCGACCTTTCGGTAATGACAGAGGGGCCCCGGCAGCTGGACCGTCTCAGGGGCAGGATTATCGGGAAAGATGGCCGGGCCCGCGAACAGATCGAAGACATGACTGATGTCGAGATCTCCGTGTTTGGCAAGACGGTAGCACTCATTGGGTATCCGGAGCAAATGAAAACCGCCCGCGCTGCAATTGATATGCTCATTGAGGGTGTTCCCCATGAGAATGTCTTTGCCTTCCTTGACAAGAAGAAGAAAGAATCAAAACAGGATATGATCAGTTATTATTACTAAGCTCTGCAATAAAAACACCAATTTATATTTAGGTATTTCCCTAGATTTCCAGTGGAGGGTAATTCCTTTTTATGGTTAGTATTGCTAAAAAGAGGCATAATGCCAGCGAATTTCAGTGGAATTAAAGGGGTCATTGGACGGTTTTTACCATGCTGACTTCCACTGTACCAATCCCGGAAAACCTCAAACAGCATTACCTTGCGAAGGGTATCGTTGAGCTCTATCCTCCGCAGGCAGACTGTGTTCAGAGAGGGATGCTGGAAGGAAAGAACCTGCTCGTCTCCATACCTACCGCAAGCGGTAAAACGCTGATCGCTGAGATGGCGATGCATACCCATGTTGCAAAAAAGGGAAAGTGCCTCTACATCGTCCCGCTCAAGGCACTCGCGAGTGAAAAATTCGATGAATTTGAGGGTAAGGGTGTCCGGATCGGGATCGCTACCGGTGATTTCGACCGCCGGGATGATTCTCTGGGAAGAAATGACGTCATTGTTGCCACGAGCGAGAAGGTCGACTCTCTCTTAAGGAACCGTGCCCGCTGGATACATGATATCACCCTCGTCGTTGTCGATGAGATCCATCTCATAGACTCAGAGAACCGCGGGCCCACCCTTGAGATGGTGATCGCGAAGCTGCGGAACCAGAATCCTGCCATCCAGGTAATCGGCCTTTCAGCTACCATCGGCAACCCCCAGCTGCTCGCCGGGTGGCTTGATGCTGAACTCGTCACCAGCACCTGGCGGCCGGTAGATCTCCGGCAGGGGGTATTCTGGAACAACCGGATCCATTTCCGGGAGGGGGATCGCCCGGTCAGACAGGTTTCGAAGAATTACGAGGACCTCAACCTCTGCCTGGATACCATTGCAGAGGGGGGGCAGTGCCTCGTCTTTGTCTCATCGCGCCGGAATGCTGAAGCATTTGCCAAACGGGCTGCCGTAGCGATCAAAAGGGAAGACAATGAACTTACGGCCTGCTCAGACCGTCTCGGTGCCACTGCTGAAACGGAAATGGCAAAGAGTCTTGCCCTGTGCGTTGCCAAAGGCTCTGCCTTCCACCATGCCGGCCTGAGCCGCGATGAGCGGAGGATCGTAGAAGAGGGGTTCCGGAAAGGATTAATCAAGTGTATCTCTTCAACACCAACACTTGCCGCAGGGCTGAACCTCCCTGCCCGGCGGGTCATCATCCGCGATTACCTCCGGTTTGCTGCAGGTGAAGGGATGCAGCCTATAGCGGCAAGCGAGTACCACCAGATGGCAGGCCGGGCTGGACGGCCCCGGCTCGATCCTTATGGCGAGGCAGTACTCATTGCCAAGGATGAGGGACAGGTCGATGAGCTGTTCGAGAGGTATATCGAGGCGCCGGCTGAGGATGTGCATTCCAAGATCGCCGAACCCTCTGCCCTGTATACTCATGTCCTCTCCCTCATCGCAGCAGGATTTACTGGCACCCGCCACGAACTGACAGAATTCATGAACCGGAGCTTTTACGTCCATGAACATCGCCAAGGCCGTCTGATGCACCGGGCTGTGGATGCTTCCCTGAAGTTCCTTATTGATGCGGAGATGGTGCTGGAAGTGGGCGAACATCTCGGGGCAACCGAGTTCGGATCGTTGGTCTCGCGGCTTTATATTGATCCCCGGAGCGCAGCACAGATCGTTGCAACGCTCAGGGAACGTACGGACTATGCTGATACCGGCCTCCTCCAGCTTATCTGCAGTACACCCGATATGCCCCGCCTCTATGTCCGGAATTCGGACCGGCCACAGCTTGAGCAGATGATTTGTGAACATGAGGAAGATCTCTGGCTCCCCATACCATCCGATGAAGATGAGTCCGAAGAGTATTTCCGGGCGATCAAGACAGCAATGCTTCTCACAGACTGGACCGATGAACTTCCCGATGCCAGGATCTGCGAGCGCTACGCGGTAGGTCCCGGAGACGTATACGGGATGGTCGAGAGTGTCAACTGGCTCCTGCATGCAACGACTGAGCTCTCCCGAATGTTTGCACCTGCCTTCAACCCGCAGATCCGGGAGTACGAGATCTGCATGAAGAATGGTATCCGGCGCGAGCTCCTGCCGCTGGTGAGACTGCGTGGTATCGGGCGGGTCAGAGCTCGCCGGCTCTTCAACAACAACATTACCTCTCCGGAGTGCGTGCGTGCAGCAGGAATCGGGGTGGTAACAAGGATCATCGGCCGTGGGATTGCCGAACAGATCTTCTCCCAGCTTGAGGATACAAAAAGCGCCGGTCCGGTAAAGGCTGCGCGGGATATGAAATGGAAGCCCCTGTCTTCAGATGAGAATAATAATGAAGGACAGTCAACACTCTCTCACTTCCGGTGAACGCATGTCAGATACCTCGGTTGCCAGTGACATCCGGGCTGCCCGGTGCACAATTTCCAACACGGCTGCTTTCCTTCAGGATCTCCGGGCCATTGCAGCGGAACATGACACCCGCATTATCTGTTTCAACGCGGATATGATTGCCGGCAGGGTCCATGCAGCAACTGCGGTTGCACGAGCCGTGCGGGCATTTCAGGAGGGGGCTAGCATCTCAAACACGATTGAGATGGAAGCACTCCTGTTTGCGTCAGGCACCCGGCAATGTAATATCGCGGTTTCTTTCGGGATTCACGATGGCGAGAACCGGGTATATATCTGCAGCTACCCTGAACAGGCGGGTGTCTGGACTGCCCTTGAGCCATTGTTCCACTTCGTTCAGGAAGACTGGGATACCATCGATCCGGTGAAGAGAGAACGACTGATGGAGATATTTTCGATTTCACCTGATGAGATCGCAGCCGCCGGCGGGAACGGGAGGATTGCAGATCTCGTGCTCGAACGCATTACATTGCTACAGGTTATGCGATAATTATTATCGTATTATTTCGGCAATTCTTTTATTGAGAAAATTTTACGGATTCTGCGCACTAAAGATTTGCGTGGCTGATGATATGTGCAATCTCAGGGAGAATCAGTTCCGTCGTCGCCAGGGTGACGGCCGGTGTTGATCCCGGAATACAGAAGACGGCTTTTTTATCAATAATCCCGGCAACCGCCCGTGACAACATCGAAGTAGTACCGATCTGCTGAATACTCTTCATCCGGAAGAATTCCCCGAACCCTTCTATCTTTTTCTCGAAAAGGGGCGAGACGGCTTCGATAGTACAATCGTCGTGAGTAAGACCGGTACCACCGGTGAGGATGATGCAGTTGGCTTTTTTTATGGCAATGAAAAGTTCGTTCCGGATCGTATCGATATGATCCGGGACGATGGCGTAATGCCGGATAGGAATGGATTTTTCTGCAAGGAGTGTGATAATGGTCTTTCCACTGGTATCGGTGTCAATGGTCCGGGTTGTGGAGACCGTAATAACGGCACCGGTGATCTCGATCGATCTGATATGATGATGGGACATGATGGATGAGATGTTGCCTGTTATTCATATTGAGAATTCCGGATCGGCACCTGTTTGAGGTTCTGCAAATTTTTTGTCGCATTCAACAAATCTGTTGCACGGATACACCCCTTTGGTTCCAGTGGAGGTTAGTATCCCGATCGTCGTTTTGATATCAAGATATCACTAAGGATGAAAACCCACTATGGGGTATTGTCTTTTGTAAATTTTGTTTTTGATCTTGGTTCGTTCCTGAATGTTTTACATATCATTCCGACTAATTTATATAGTAGTATGAATAATTTAAACTGAGATCTTTTTTTGAAAATATTTCATGAAAGGGTAACCTTTCTTGTATCAGTTCCACACGAAATGAAGGGGTCCCCCAAACAATCTATATGTTGGTTATCCAACAGATGATTTCTGAAGAGAATCAGAAATCCCAGATAATCTGGAAATTAAATAAGAGCATCAGTGTGCAAAATATAAGATACAGAATACGGAGGAAACAAGGTTATTTTAAAAACAGAGAAATTTTATGGCAGACTCCACTGGAAACACTGGGGGGTTCTTCCGGATAAACCGATCGTTTTTTTATCTCATCACACCAATGCTCAGCTCCACTGTGTAATCATGCCCGAAATAGAAGATTCGTCAACCGGCCTTTTTAAGAAATATCTTACCAATAACCGGATATTTAAGGACCGGGAGGTCCTCCGACATTCGTATCGCCCCCAGATTCTCCCCCACCGGAAACCACAGATCGATGAAGTGGCCTCCATACTGGCCCCCTCGCTCAGGAATGAAACGCCCTCAAATATTCTGATCTATGGTAAAACCGGCACCGGGAAAACCGCATGTGTCCGGTATGTCGGTACCGAGCTTGAGAAAGCCAGCAGCAGCATGGGAACCCTTTGCCGGATTGTTCACCTCAACTGCGAGGTCATCGACACCCAGTACCGGGTCCTTGCCCAGATTGCCAAATGCCTCAATGTTGTTGATGAAATGGCCAGCGACAAGACCAAAACCCACATTCCCATGACCGGCTGGCCAACCGATCAGGTGTATGCAGAGCTGAAAAATCAACTTGAGGCCGGTGGCGGTGTCCTGGTTATTGTGCTGGATGAGATCGACAAGCTCGTCAAAAAGAGTGGTGATGACACGCTCTACAACCTCACAAGGATAAACTCCGATCTCAAGAATTCAAAAGTAAGTATTATTGGTATCTCCAACGATCTCAGTTTCAAGGATTTCCTTGACCCGAGGGTCCTGTCCTCCCTTTCTGAAGAGGAGATTGTCTTTCCCCCCTATAACGCTCCCCAGCTGGTGGATATCCTTGCTCAGCGCGCAGAGGGCGCGTTCATCCCCGGAGCGATTGCCGAGGGAGTCATCCCACTCTGCTCAGCACTTGCAGCACAGGAGCATGGCGATGCAAGACGGGCGCTGGACCTGTTCAGGATTTCCGGAGAACTTGCCGATCGGGACGAGTCCCTGCAGGTTACCGAGGCACACGTCAAGCAGGCACAGGCAAAAATCGAGACGGACAGCATGATCGAGTGCATAGCGACCCTGCCCACGCAGAGCAAACTGATCCTATTCTCCATGCTAATTCTTGAACAGCTCGGACAGAATATCTTTACGAGCGGGGAAGTCTCACGTATATACCAGGATATCGCCCCGTCCATTGAGCTTGACGTACTCACACACCGGAGGATTACGGATCTGATCTCCGAGCTGAACATGCTGGGTGTGATTAATACCCGGGTTGTCAGCCGCGGGCGGTATGGCAGGACAAAGGAGATGTGGTTCGATTCAAACACGGGAAAGATCCGCGAGGTGGTCCTCAAGGATCCCCGGCTTAACGGACTCAAAGACCTTGATGTATCTCAGATGGAAGCAAAGTGGTTGAAAACCCCCTGGTTCAGGTGAAACAGAATGGATGAAAAAGATCTCGAACTCCTCCGGATTCTCGAGGAGAACAGCCGGCTCTCAGCAGAAGAAATTGCGACAATGACCAGCCTTGCCTCAAGCGAGGTTGAATCCCGGGTTTGCGCACTTGAAGCTGCACAGGTTATCAAGGGTTATTCAACCGTGATCAACTGGGAACGGGCAGGAAACGGCGAGGTCTCCGCCATCATCGAACTCAAGGTAAGCCCGGAACGCGATTACGGGTATGACAGGATTGCAGAACGACTCTCACGGTTCAGACAGGTCAAGACCCTGCGCCTTATGACCGGTACTTACGATCTACAACTGCTCGTGACCGGAAAGAACATGCAGGAGGTATCCAGGTTCGTCTCAGAACATGTGGCACCCATGGATCGTATCCGGGAGACTGCGACGCACATCATCATGAAATCGTACAAGGAGAATGGCAATACCCTCTTTGAACAGACGGAACCGGAACGTCTTCCCTATTCCCCGTAAGGTGCCATTATGCGTAACTTTATCTCAAAGAGGGCAGAGGAGATACCGCCATCGGGAATAAGAAAATTTTTCGACCTTGTCCTGACCATGGATGATGTGATCTCTCTCGGGGTTGGTGAACCGGATTTCCGTACCCCGTGGAACATCTGTGAATCGAGCATATATTCCATCGAACAGGGAACGACATCCTATACATCCAATAAAGGACTCCAGATCCTCCGTGATGCCCTCTCCCGGTATATTGCCCTGCATTACAACCTTCAGTACTCCGCTGATACTGAGATGGTCGTTACCACTGGTGTATCCGAAGGACTGGATATCGCGGTACGGTCAATTGTGGACCCGGGCGATGAAGTACTCATTGCACAGCCCAGTTATGTCTCGTATGCACCCTGTGTCACTCTTGCCGGGGGCACCCCGGTACCGGTCCGTTGCACGGAAAAAGATCATTTCAAGCTGAACCCTGACACGCTGGCAGAAAAAATTTCTGCAAAATCAAAGGCCCTGATCATCAATTTCCCGAACAACCCCACGGGAGGCGTGATGAACAGGGACGATCTGAAAGCGATAGCGGACATTGTTATCGATCACGATCTCCTGCTGATCAGCGACGAGGTCTATGCTGAACTTACGTACGAAGGGAGTCATTGTGCTCCTGCAACCGTCAGCGATCTGTGGGAACGGACAATTACTCTGAATGGGTTCTCGAAAGCATATGCCATGACCGGCTGGCGGATTGGCTATCTCTGCGCTCCTCAGGAACTGCTGGAAGCTGCGCTCAAGATACACCAGTACGTCATGCTCTGTGCCCCGGTGATGGGTCAGGTCGGAGCCATAGAAGCCCTCAGATCCAGTGAAGAGGATAAAAACAACATGGTGAACGAGTACCGGCTCCGTCGCAACATGTTTGTGGCAGGACTGAACCGGATAGGCCTTTCCTGTCATGTCCCGGAGGGTGCATTTTATGCTTTCCCCTCTATAAAAAAGACCGGCCTTTCCGATGTTGAATTTGCCGAACGGCTGTTGAAGGAACAGCGGGTTGCGGTCGTACCGGGCAGTGTATTTGGCACCGGCGGGGAGGATCATGTCCGGTGTGCCTATGCGGTCTCCCGCAAGGACCTGAGTACCGCCCTCGGAAGAATGGAAGAGTTCATCAAATCCTTCTGATCGGTTCTATTTTTAACCTCCTTTACATTTTCATGACTGCCGTAACTGCTGAGGGATAGTTTATTTTGGAACTTGACCAATACTACATGAAAGACAATGAGTTGTACAATCATCGTTGGTGGATTTTTTGGGGATGAAGGGAAGGGCAAGATTGTTGCCCATATCGCTTTTAAGGACAAACCCGTAATCATCTCCCGCGGCGGTGTGGGTCCGAATGCCGGACACACTGTTCAGGTCGGGACCAAGGAATATAGTGTCCGGATGGTACCATCTGGTTTTGTTTATCAGGACGCGAAACTCTGCATCGGCAGTGGGGTCCTTGTCGATCCCCGCGTCCTGAAACATGAGGTCGAAACGCTGGGTGTCAGAGGCAGGATTTTCGTTGACCGGCGCTGCGGGATTATCACTGAAGATCATATCACTCGTGATAAGGGCAGCGATCACCTCGCGAAAAAGATCGGAAGTACCGGTTCCGGCTGCGGGCCGGCAAATTCCGACCGGGTCATGCGGGTCTCACCGCAGGCAAAAGACGTTCCCGAACTTGCGGAATACTTGCTGGATGTTCCCAAGACAATCGATGACGAGCTGAAAAAAGACCATACAGTCCTGCTGGAAGGTACCCAGGGTTTTGGTATCTCACTGTATTACGGCACCTATCCTTTTGTGACGAGCAAGGACACCTCCGCCTCGCAGATCGCTGCGGACAACGGGGTCGGCCCGACACGGATTGACGATGTTGTCGTGGTCTTCAAAGCGTATCCTACCCGTGTCGGCGAAGGACCGTTCAGCACGGAGATGACCTTTGAAAAATCCGATGCCATGGGTATCAAGGAATTCGGAACAGTCACCCACCGCAAGAGGCGAATCGGCGGCTGGGATGGGGATATGGCCCGCTATTCGGCGATGATCAACGGGTGTACCCAGGCAGCCATTACCGGTATCGACCGTGTCGACAAGGCATGTTTTGGTATTACAGACTACAACAAGCTGACCAAGAAAGCCAAGGACTTCCTTAAAGTCGCCGAAGACGACATTGGCTGCCCGATCACCCTCATATCGACCGGTCCTGAGGTCACCCAGATCATTGACATACGGGAAGAACTGGTATGAAGCGATCACTTATGGATATTCTCTGCTGTCCTGTCTGCAAGGGAGATCTCACGCTCCAGGTTGACGCGGAGAACGAAAAGGAGATTCTCGAGGGGGTAATCCGCTGTACTGCCTGCCGGGTGGAGTACCCCATTCACGAGGGCATTCCCAATCTTCTCCCTCCCGCAGGCCATTAACCGGTCAAGGTGTCGGTATGAACCTCCCGCTGCCCATCACGATGCTGTTGTCCGCAGGTATGGGATCGGGAGACGGCGGGTATGAGATATACCTCAACCGCAGCGGTATAAACACTATTGATATCCCCCGGGAGAAGATTCTTGCCGAACCCGGTACTGGACTCGTCTTAAAATTCCTGAATCGCGGGGCACCCATCCATATCACCATTACGTCTGCCAATGCCAGTATGTTTACTGAATTTTTTCATGAAAACATGTATATTGTGGATGAAGCAATGCTCAGTATCCCGATCCGGAAGGATTGCGGGGAAGGCGCCTTTGAGCTTGAGATCATTGCCGGGTATGGTGCGGTGAAGGCCGCGCTACCGGTCTCTGTTATCTCTCTCCAGCATACGAGATTAAAAGTCCAGGAAGAATACCCGCTGCAACCGGTAGCGCATGGCAGGCCCCACCTGCTGATGGTCACGATGGGGATCGGGCTGATCCTGTACTGCGCATGGATTTATACGGATATCGCATTCCTCAATATTGCGGCTTTTATCATCCTCATTGTTGGTGCGCTCTTCACATGGTATCGTCAGAGATAGCGCACTCAGTACTCATCCTTCTCGCTGCGCTGGTCGTGGATCGCCTTTTGGGGGATCCACACTCGCCGTATCATCCTGTCGCGCTGCTGGGCAGGTTCATCGGGTGGTGGGGGAGACCGGAGCTGTACCTCCCACCCCTCCAGCGGTGTACGGGTGTGGTATTGTGGGCAATCACCGCAGCCCTCTTTACCCTGCCTTTTTATCTGGTTGCAACAGCTGTCCCATGGTTCCTGTACCTGCTTCTCGCACCGTTCCTGCTGAAAAGTTGTTTTGCCTGGCGGTCACTGGAAGAGCATACATTCGCGGTTGTTGCAGCCTTGAAGGAGGGAGTTGTAAACGGGAGGGATCGGGTAAAACTGCTGGTCTCCCGCGATACGGCACAGCTCGACCGGTACCATATCCTTTCTGCGGGTTATGAATCCATGACTGAAAACCTAACAGACAGCATCGTCTCCCCGCTGTTGTTTTTTTCCGTGTTTGGTCTCGCCGGGGCAGCCGTATATCGTGCAGCAAATACCATGGATGCCATGCTCGGGTACCGCGATGAGCGGGAACGGATTGGCTGGTGCGCAGCCCGTATGGATGATCTTCTCAATTATATTCCTGCCCGGATCACGGCCCTCCTCCTTTTAGGGTATTTTATATTCTGTGGCAGGTTCTTACCGGCGGTTCAGGCAATGCGCCGCGATGGCAGGAAACGTCCCGGGTTTAATGGCGGGATCGTCTTGGCTGCAATGGCGGGGGGGATTGGTATACAGTTTGAAAAACCCGGTGTATATACTATCGGCGATCCGGAGCGGACGCTGGATGAGGCCGGTCCCGAGATGATTTG
>Ga0209099_1000598_pt1 | contig 42359 bp, 43 predicted proteins | sample AD_JPNHW2_MetaG_FD_184430 | JGI IMG/M metagenome (GOLD analysis project Ga0209099, IMG submission 184430) | Active sludge microbial communities of municipal wastewater-treating anaerobic digesters from Japan - AD_JPNHW2_MetaG (SPAdes) (version 2) | ecosystem: Engineered > Bioreactor > Anaerobic...
TCCCTTCGCGAGCAGGGGTTCTCTTAAAACAACAAACGTTCTTTTATTATTTTTTTTCAAAACTGGTGAAAACCAATTGCGAAAAATTGGTGAAATTAAATTTGCTAATTACATCAACCTATAAATGAAGCAAATACCACAATTTTTACCCTGCAAATAGTAGAATATGGGAGAAGTGCTCCGTCGGGAGGGGACCCCGCATTAGGGCGAAGCTGGAAAGCCCGTAAAGTAAAAAGCCAATGGGATGCAGGGAGTAAAAGAGCGAGCCTGTGAGCTCCTTTTACGACTATGCAGTCCCACGGCTTATTACTGCGGACTTGTAGGCGGAGACCGACCCTTTGGCTAGCGACGCGTTTATTGTTATTTGTTCTTGGGATTGGGTTGAGCGAAGCCAAAGGGGAATGCCCAAATAAATATTATTTCCTATCTTGTAAGGCAAAAACTTGCTTCAATAAATTTGAAGTTCGGGCATTGATGTTGGTGCGGATGTTCTTTTCTTCCACGGCAATCATCTTGAAAACACCATCCATCGCCTTTTTGGTGACATAATCGTTTAAATCGGGATTCACTTTAGTTACAAAAGGAATGTTGTTGTATCTAGTTATGATTTCTTTCCATACGGCATCAGCTCCCACTTTGGAAAAGGAGTTTTTTACGACCGGAAAAAACTTCGTATATAGACTGGAAGAGGTTGTCCTTTTAAGATATTGTGTTGCGGCTTCTTGTCCACCCATTAATATACCTTTGGCATCAGAAAAACTCATGGAAGTGATTGCATTAACAAAAATCGGAGTCGCCTCTTTAACAGCATCTGATGCGGCAGTATTTAACATCTTGATCCCTTTATCCGCTAATGCACCTAAACCAATATTTCGTAAACCCTGTTCCACCACTTTTAACTCATCGGGAAGCAAAATCTTGACCATCTGATTGTTATAAAATCCGTCGGTTAAGGTTAATTTGGAAACCTGAGTAGTAATCCCTTTTTTCAAAGCTTCTTTTAGTCCGCCAGCAATATCAATAGATGATGAGGTCGTTGTCTGTGGTAAACTGTTCGCGATTTTAATCAAATCAGCACAACCGGATGCTACAAAAATCAATAAAATTAAGACCATTTTTTTCATAATATGTTTGTTTTAAGGATGAACAAAATTAAAGAAAAAAAACGGAACCCGATGAAAACTCTTTCTTAAAAAGTGATATTTTATATAAGTATTTGAAAGTCAGATTTTTTTTGTATCTTTGCCGATTCAAATGAATCTCTTCAGATTATTTCAAATAATGATTTTTTTCTTAGAGGTTCCCTTAATTAATTTACAATATGACTTTTAAAGATTTAAATCTTAACGCGAGCATTTTGCAAGCGACTGATGAATTGGGCTTTGTGAATCCTACACCTGTCCAAGAAAAAGTAATTCCAATACTTTTAGAAAAAAAATGTGACTTAGTAGCATTAGCTCAAACCGGAACCGGAAAAACAGCAGCATACGGATTGCCAATCATTCAAAATATTAACGCTGATTCAAAACATGTAGAGGCTCTGATCTTATCTCCTACACGTGAATTATGTGTTCAAATTGCTAAAGATTGTACGAATTACGCTAAATTTTTACCCAAAATGAATGTCGTTCCCATTTATGGAGGCACTAGCATTGATCGTCAAAGACAAGAACTGCAAAAAGGAGCCAAAATTATTTGTGCTACTCCCGGCAGAATGTTGGATATGATTAAAAGAAAATATATCGATATCTCAAATATTCGCTATGTCGTTTTAGATGAGGCTGATGAAATGTTAAATATGGGTTTTCAAGAAGACTTAGACTCCATTCTTCAACATACTCCATCGGACAAAAGCACTTTATTGTTTTCAGCCACCATGCCTAAAGATGTGGAAAATATTGCTGCAAGCTACATGAAAGACCCTGTTAGAGTAGTATTAGGGGAAAGAAATTCTGCTGCGGATAATGTGAAACACTACTATTATACCGTTCATGCTAAAGATCGTTATTCTGCACTTAAAAGAATCGCTGATTTTTATCCAAGTATCTACGCTATTGTATTTTGTAGAACCAGAATTGAAACACAAGATGTAGCAGATATGTTGATCAGAGATGGTTATAATGCAGACTCACTTCATGGTGATTTATCACAGGCTCAAAGAGATCATGTGATGAATCGTTTCAGAAGTAAAAACTTGCAAATTTTGGTAGCCACTGACGTTGCTGCTCGTGGATTGGATGTGAATAATCTTACTCATGTTATCAATTATAATCTTCCTGATGATTTTGAGATTTATACTCACCGTAGCGGTAGAACAGGTAGAGCTGATAAAACAGGGATTTCGATTGCGATTGTAAATCTTAAAGAGAAAAGTAAATTGAAATATATTGAGAAATCAATGGGAAAACAATTTACTCAAGTTCCTGTTCCTACAGGAGACATGGTTTGTAGAAAACAGTTGTTCCATTTTATGGATCATTTGGAATCGACAGTCGTTAATTTAGATGAAATTGATGATTACGTACAATTGATCAATAAAAAGTTCGCTTATATTGAGAAAGAGGATTTGATCGCAAGGTTAGTCTCTTTAGAGTTAAGTAGATTACTTCAATATTATAAAAATGTTCCTGACATAAATATTCCTGAAGAATCTGAAAGAGGATCCAAGGGAAGAAAAGAATCCGGAAGAAGAGATGAAGGGGAAAATAGATTTACAACGCTTCAAATCAATATTGGAAAGAGAGATAATGTTGGCGTTGATAAATTATTGAGAATCATCAACGAAAACACTAATAATAGAGATATTAAAATTGGAAAGATTGACATTTACGAATCTTGTTCTAAATTTGATGTAGAACCTAAGTTTGCTGAAGAAGTGATGCAAAAATTTAAAGGGTTTGTTTTTCAAAATAGAGAAGTTGGTGTCATTGAAGGAAGCAACCGCAAAAAAAGAGATGATGATGGTGGTGAAAGAGGAGGAAGATCAGACAGATATGGCAGAAACGACCGTTACAGAAGCGAAAGTAGAGGAGGTAATGATCGGTATGACCGAAATAGAAGATCTTCAGGATCCAATGATCGCAATAGCTTTGGTGAGAAAAAAAGAAAATTTAGAAGATAAAAAACAAAATCTTATAAATCACGTTATTATTTCATAAATCAATTTTATGAAAAAAGTTTTTTTCTTTGTTTTGACTTTGTTCATTATGTCAGGATGTGGGGAGTATGTTCATCCAACAATTCCGAGAAGAGCTGTTGATTTTTATATTCATCTCGATGATTCAAGATATCAAAATCTTTTAAACTATGGAGGATACGTTTACCTCACAGGTGGGGTAAACGGATTGATTGTTTATCGACTTACTGAAGATGTGTTTATGTGCTATGATCGGGCTTGTCCGTATGATTGGCAAGATGAAGATGCCTGGATCTGGGTAGAAGATGGCGGGTTAACACTCTATTGTACCAAATGTGGATCCAGATTCAATATCCTGGATGGCAGTGTCGTTAATGGACCTGCTGAATATCAACTTTGTAAATATAATGCGTATTTTGACGGGTATAGAGTTCGGATTTACAACTGAGGCAACATATCATAAACCAATTGTACCATTTTAGGTCCGGCTACAGTAGCTGCCATAAGCACCTCCTCATGGGAAACTTTTTCAACAATGCCTACAACGCCTAAGTCTGTGATTACAGAAAGTGCAAACACTTCCATTCCACGATAGCGAGCCACTATGGTTTCCGGGATGGTTGACATCCCCACTGCATCACCTCCTAGAATATGAAAAGCCTTGTATTCCGAAGGAGTTTCAAAACAGGGACCGGTAACACCCACATAAACACCTTGTTGCAAGTGAATATTAAGTTTTTCAGCTGTTTGAAAAGCGATTTTAATCATCCTTCGAGAATATGCTTCACTCATTTCCTGAAAACGGGGGCCCATACGGTCATCATTAGGTCCTAAAAGTGGATTATTCCCCATCATATTGATATGATCTTTGATGATCATGATATCACCCACTTTAAAAGTTGGGTTCATGCCACCTGCTGCATTAGACAATATAACTTGTTGGATTCCAATTTCTTTTAATACTTGTAAAGGAAAAGTAACCTCTTTCATGGTGTATCCTTCATAAAAATGAAATCTTCCTGACATCACAACAATATCAACACCATTCATTTTACCAAACACTATACTTCCTCTATGACCTTTCACGGTTGATACCGGGAAGTGGGGTATTTCAGAGTAGGGAATTTCGGTTTCAACCTGGATATGATCTACAAGACCACCTAATCCTGATCCTAAAACAATGGCTATTTTTGGTGAAGTATGGATTTTTTTTACTAAAAAATCAGCACTTTCTCTAATTTTTTCTAACATATTTTTCAATAATATTTAAAAATGTATCTTCTTGTTCTAAAAACCGCGTTTCAATAGGGATTGAAAAAACGGGCAGCAAAAGTAAACAATTTTCCTGAATTCCCGATAATCGCATCCAATCCTTTTCAGTTGTAAGAATTATTGCATTTTTTCCGGGGTCAAGTTCAAAGTTATTTTTTATATTTTGAAGATCATTTGGAGTAAAAATGTAATGATCGGGATATGAAAAACAGTGAATTTTAGAATAATTTTGCTCCAAATGGGTCAGTAGAGGCTTAGGATTTGCAATTCCGGTTACCACAAACAATTCATCAATACATTCCATATTGATCAAACGGGCAGACTCTGTTAAAGGAATAAATGGTTTATAGAAAATAGAGGTAAAAAAGAGTTCCTGGTTTTTATTCAAATGCAGTTGATTCCTTTTTTTAAATAACAAATTAGGATCAATAGGATTTGGAGTTTTGGTAACGATTACAACATCTGCATTTTTGGCTGCATTTCTACTTTCTCTAAGATTACCCGCAGGAAATGGATGATCCTTGGCGTAAGGTTTATGGTATTCTGTGAGTAATATTTTTAAAGAATAGTTTACGGCGAGATGTTGAAAAGCATCATCTAACAAAATACAATCCAGATCAGGAAACTGGGCGATCAGATTTTCAATTCCAATTCTTCGTTTTTCACATACAGCCACAGGAATATCCGGATTTTTGAGATGGAATTGAAGGGGCTCATCCCCAATCATTTCTGCGTTTTTAAGGTGATCAGGTAACTCATTGGCCAAAACATATCCTTTCGATCTCCTTCCATAGCCCCTACTCAAAACGGCAATTTTATAATCATCTTTCAGATAAGCAACTAAATATTCAATATGAGGTGTTTTTCCGGTTCCACCAACTCTCAAATTACCTACGCAAATTGTAGGAAGAGAGAATGAATAACTTTTTAACCATCCCTTTTTATAAAAGAATCTTCTGAGACCAACAATAAAAGAATAGATCCAGCTGAAAGGCAATAAGATCAATCTAAAATTCATGATTGAATTGGTTTTATTCTGTCACTTTCCCATTTTTCGTACGAAGTGATAATTTTCGTTACTAAGGGGTGTCGAACTACATCAATATTTTCCATAAAGATGAATTCAATCCCTTTAATATCTTTCAATATTCTACTGGCTTGAATTAATCCTGAATGTTGATTTCTAGGAAGGTCGATTTGAGTAATGTCACCTGTAATAAAGAATTTTGCGTTTTTCCCCATTCTGGTCAAAAACATCTTTATCTGACCTTCTGTGGCGTTTTGTGCTTCGTCGAGAATCACGTATGCATTATCTAATGTACGGCCTCTCATGAAGGCTAAAGGGGCAATCTCGATCGTTTTATCTTCGATATAACTTAACAGTTTGGGCATGGGCATCATATCCCACAATGCATCGTACAACGGTTGAAGATAGGGATCCAGCTTGTCTCTAAGATCACCGGGAAGAAATCCCAAATTTTCACCTGCTTCTACGGCTGGTCTGGTTAGGATAATCCTTTTGATCTGTTTATTTTTAAGAGCTCTCACGGCCAAAGCGACAGCTGTGTAAGTTTTACCGGTTCCCGCAGGGCCAATTGCGAAAACCATATCATTATGTTTTACACTTTCTACAAGTCTTTTTTGGTTAGGAGTGATCGCTTTTATGATTTTCCCGTCTCTACCATGAACGATAATGTCATCTTCATTACCGTTTTTGTCCAAACGGTAGAAGGAGTCATCTTCTGCAGCAGTAATATTCAAAATATCATTTTCAGTAACCTTTCCAAATCTTTCATAATGAATAACTATCAATTGGAAGCGATCCTCGAAAAGGGAAACTTCATGCTCTTCTCCATGAAGTTTTACTTCATTTCCACGAGCGATGATCTTGATTTTAGGGAAAATATGACGTAAAAGATCGATATTTCCATTATTTCTTCCGTAAACTCCAACAGCTACAGAATTATCAAGTGTAATTATTTTTTCCATTCAATAGATTTAATAAATTGACATATATTCGATCGGATTAACCGGAATTCCATTATACCAAAGTTCAAAATGTAAGTGATAGCTTTTGCTCTCCAATCCGGTATTTCCCATTGTTGCAATGGGGTCTCCAATAGTTACTTTATCACCCACTTTCTTAAGAAATGTTTCCGTGCATTTATAAATCGAAATCAAATCTCCGGAATGTTGAATCATAATCATATTTCCATCTTTTGGAGTGTACCCGACATATAAAACAATACCATTCGCAACAGTTGAGATCGGGGTCCCTTTCTCATTTTTGATATCGATACCATAATGTTTTCCATTCATGGAGAATGTTTTATATACAACACCTAGCGCAGGAGGAGAAAGAGTGATGGAACTTAAAGTTGCTTTTTGCTTTAAAGGCATGCTGGTTTTAACCCCTTTATCCACGATTTTCATAGTAATTTGCTCCGCTTTTGATTCAATTTCAGAAATTGCACTTTTTACAACATCTTCTTCCTCATCTTGATGAAGAGCCACTTTTTCATTGGTTTCTTCAGTTTCTTCAACTTTAACAACACCGTTTAGAACATTAAAAAAGTTATCCAGATATTGTTGATTTTGAGATAGTGCATTTTCTAGTGAATCAACACGATAAGCCATTTTTTTGTATAAACGATACTCATCCGGATTGGTGTATCCCGGTACATAGAGTCTAAGTGGTGTAAATGCGATCAACATCGTTGTAAGAAAAATCAACACAAAGGCTGAAGTGGTGATCACAACAAATAATCTTCTGGGAGTTAGCAACATTTCAAAAATGTGCGCATGTGTAGACTCATCAGTGATTACTAAACGGTGATTCACACGCCAATTTCTTCTGATGGCACTCCAAATTTTTTTGATCTTTTTAATTTTGATTTTCATACTTCAAATCTTATGAGAGTGCTTGGTTTATTTTCTTAGAAGATTCTAAGATGGCATCATATTCTTGAGGAGTAATATCGCTGAAGAAATAGTGAACAGGGTTCACAGGAGATCCACCTTTCAATACTTCATAATGAAGGTGAGCTCCCATAGAAAGACCGGTATTTCCAACATATCCAATGAGTTGTCCCCTTTTGATTCGTTGTCCCGTTTTCACAATCCGTTTCGACATGTGAGCATAAAGTGTTTGATAAGAATAACCATGATTGATCACAACGGTAACACCATATCCGGAACCACCTTGATCCGCTGAAACTGTTCCATCAGCTGTTGCATAAATCGGAGTCCCTTTAGGAGCAGTAATGTCAATTCCGGTATGCATTCTGATTGTTTTCAAAATTGGATGGAATCGTCTCCCAAAACCTGAAGTAACACTATACATATTTTTAATGGGTCTAATCGCAGGAATAGCGTTCAACATCTCACTTTTTCTGTTTACCAATGAGGAGACAGTATCTAATGACCTTTTTTCTAAAGCCATCTGAACGATCATTTGATCCGTTTTGTCAGAGATTATATTCAACAATTTTACAGTTTCATGTTCTGCAATATTGTCGTATTTAGTGTCTCTGTTAAAAAATGGATTCCTTTTTTCAATAGGGATGGGTTCAACTTCAAAAATGGAGCGGTAAATGTTGTCGTCGCGGTCTTGAATATCATTCATAACAATCTGCATCACATCTAATTGCTGATCGATTTGTTTCAGCTTTTGTTTTAATTCATTATTCTCTTTTTGAAGTTTTCGTTCCTTAGGTGAATCAATGACATAAAATGACAACCAAACGAATACCAAAGCAAATGACAATGCAGTTGCAACTAACCAAAGAGCTCTCTTGGCAAGATCCTTGAAAGTAAACTCTGTTTTCTCAAAAGATAGGGTAGTCGGATTGAAATAGTAAAAAGATTTTGCCATATACTATTTTTTACAGGAAATACATAAAATATACCCAACACCAATATTCTCTTCGTCATTTCTTTCTAAGATCTTCTCTAATTGAATTCCATAAATTTGAGAAATATATCGAAGAGATTCTCCCATTTCTATGGTGTGGTATTCTGTTTTACATTTTGTTTTTTTCTTTTGGATATAAACTACTTCCCCTTCAACCGGTTGATATTTATATTCGTACAAGTCGTTGTAAAGTCTTAAATGGGTTTCGGGTAGTTGAACCGATTGGGCAATTTTCTCAAAACTATCCCCTTTCACTGCAATCACAAATTTTAACCCATCTTGTTCATAAACAGGACGATCTGAATAAGGATAATAAACCGTTGCTAAACCGGAAATGTCTGTGATGGTATACACGCGAGACACAATTGGTTTTGTTTCCTCTTGTACAGGAATGACAGTAGATGTTGAAATAGTATCTAATTTAGGCTCTGGAGTGATAACTGAAATTGATGGATTCGTTTTTGAAGAATCAACTATTTCTACCAGAGGAATTTGTGTTGGTTCAGTTTGTTTTGGTTTTTCAGTGGTTTTGGGTTCTAATAAAGCGGGGTCAATTTCTACTCTAATGGGTACTTCAACAACAACAGGCTCCTCTTTTGGAACTTCTTGTTTTTCAACAATTGGAGAATCAAATCGAAATAATTTATAAGTTTCTATCAATTGAATTAATTGATTTCCATAACTAGGTGAAGTTGAATGTCCAATTTTCTGTAATCCATTGGCCCATCCTTTATAATCTTTGGAATCCAATTTAAACAAAGGCGCATAAAGTGCATTTTCGTTAATCTTTTTCAAATAATCTAAATAGGAATCTTCCACTTTTTCATATTTTTTAAAACAGATATTTTTAAGATTATCATCTTGATGGTATCTGTTGTCAACATCATTTTTTGTACAGGTTACTGCCATGTGGTTGTTTGGGATCTTAGACAAATGATTGGTCCCGGCTTTAGTGTAAATGAGCGCTTGAGCCAAAAGGATACTGGCAGGTACATGATATTGTTCTCCACATTTAACAGCAACGGAAGAATAAGTTTCCACATATTTTAAAACGGCCTGCTCATTCAGTGTCTGAGCAATCAATAACGGATGACTTACAAATAATAGACCAATAATGATAATCAATTTTCTCATAAATATTTTTGTTTATTATTTGAATATTTTATCTAAGAAACACTTACGCTCTTTATTTAATTTTATAATACTTCCGGGTTTCACTACGGATTTCTCAGTAAACTCATTCGCATCCATAAGGGTAGACATTCTGATGCCATATTTTTGAGAGATATAATGAAAACTTTCTGATGCATCCAATTTATGAGTTAGTGTGGTAGAAGATTTTGCTTTTCTTTCAATATAAACAATTTCACCCGGATTTAGTATTCTTTTAGGTGGAACATCATTATAGTAGCGTATACTCTTTTCATCTGACTGAACAGCTTGAGCAATAGAAGCATAAGTATCCCCTTTTTGAGCTACAACAAATAATGTTTTGTTGTTTTCGTAAGTGGGTCTTTCAGAAAAAGGATAGGTCACTTGAGTGTAATTTGCTAAATTTGGTACAAAAATAGGATTATAGTTATTGGCTTGAATAAATTCTTCTTTAGTCGGTTCTTCTTGAATAACTACTTCAGGATGCGACATTTCAAACCATCCTTTAGCTAACCTTTCCTGATAAATGGTATCCAATGCGGCAATTTGAAAACGTTCAATCAGGCTGATTATCCTCTCAGCGTACTTAGGGTTGGTTGCATAACCTGCTTCTTTAAGGCCTTTTGCCCAGGCAGTATAATCCATGATATCCAATGTGAAAAGATTGGCATATCTAGGTCTGGAAGTTAAAAAACGAGAATGATCGTCATAAGATTCCTCCACTTTTTCATATTTTCGAAAACACTCTTGTAGGGCATCATCGTCCACTTTAATGGTATCTCCGGACCACTCTTTGTGACATTTGATTCCAAAGTGGTTATTCCCTTCAGTGGCTAAACGACTTGTACCACATGCACTTTCAAAAATCCCTTGAGCTATCGTAATACTAGCCGGAATTTTGAAATCGTACATATTCCTGATAGCCAGATCTTTATATTGATCAATATATTTAACAATGTCGGTATCTGAGTATTGCCCAAAAAGAGAAAAAAAGCTTAGAAAAAGTAGGATGAGAGGATATCTTTTCATTGTATATTGGTTTAATTATTTAATGCATCTAAAACTAAAGCACCATAAAACTCTTGAAGATCTATGTTGTTGTATTTAACTTGTCTAGGGACTAAACTAACGGCAGTTTGTCCCGGAATCGTATTGATTTCCAAGAAGATTGGGCTATTTTCAGGCGTAACGATATAGTCAATTCTGACAACTCCTTTACAACCAAATCTTTTAAAGATAGTTTCGGAATACGTTTTAATTTTTTGATCTAAATCAGATGGAATGTCTGCTGGAGTAACGACTTCTAGGAATCCGGGCGTATATTTTGCTTCAAAATCATAAAACTCTTTTTTACTTAAAATTTCTGAAACAGCAAGGGCTTTCACTTCTCCTTTAAATTTAGCAACCCCGCAAGTAAGTTCTCTTCCAGGGATAAATTGCTCAACCATAATCTGTTGATCCACAGAAAATGCAATTTGAATAGCTTCTTTTAATTCTTCCAGGTTATGTGCTTTATTGACCCCCACACTGGAACCTGAGTTACAAGGTTTTACGAAACAAGGAAGGCCACAAATATCAATGATTTCTTGAAAATTGATGATTTCATCCTTATAAAAATGTACAGATGGAGCAACAGGAACTCCGAATTTAGCCACCGCAATATTGCAAAAATATTTGTTAAAAGTGATGGCTGAGCAGAAACTATCACAACCTGTATAAGGAATATTCATCATTTCAAAGTATGATTGTAGCTTCCCATTTTCACCGGGATCACCGTGAAGGGCATTAAAAACTACATCAAACTGGATCTTTTTTTGATTGATCGTTAATGAAAAATCATCTTTATTGACATACAAAATGGATCCATCTTCATGCGTATAAGACCAGTCAATGCCTTTAACGACAATAAAATAGGTTTCAAATTTAGACTTATCCAACATATCTTGGATATTTCTTCCTGTCTTCAATGAGATTTCATGTTCTCCGGAATTTCCACCGGCAAATAGAGCTACTTTTGTCATAACAAATAGTTTAAACGTGCAAAGTTACTATATTAGTATATTAAAGCAGGATTTTTTTTATTCTAGTTGTGAACAGATTATTGTTAATTTGGGATTTAATAGCACGCTGATAACACTGATTAAACAGATGACCACAGATTAATAATAAGCAAATGAGATAATAAGCAAATAAGCAAATGAAATGTTGGTAAATTATTCGTTTATTATTTGCATTCGCGACATATAAAAAGTTATAAATAATAAGTAAAAATATAAAAAACTAAAAACCAAGACCCAAAACCCAACAACAAAAAAAGGCCGGATTGTTCCGACCTTTTTGATTCAGTATAGGGGTTTGTTAGATTATTTTTCAACACTTAAAGGTTTGTTGATCTCTTCATTCCAGGGGAGCCCATATTTCCCAATTTCTGCCATAAATGGATCAGGATCAAATTCTTCTACGTTGAACACTCCGGTACCTTTCCATTTTCCGGTCAAGATCATTTTTGCACCTAACATAGCAGGTACTCCGGTGGTATAAGATACCGCTTGAGCACCAATCTCTTTATTAACTACTGCATGGTCACAATTATTCCAAACAAAATATGTTTTTTCTTGTCCATCTTTGATCCCCTTTATTTGACAACCTATTGAAGTTTGTCCGGTATAACCTTCAGCTAATGAGGATGGTTCAGGTAAAACGGCTTTCAAAAATTGAAGAGGAACGATCTCTCTGCCTTCATAAAGGATTGGTTTAATGCTTGTTAAACCAACTTCTTGAAGTACGTTTAACACATTAATGTATTTTGGCCCAAAAGTCATCCAGAAACGGGCTCTCTTAAGAGTTGGATAATTTTTGGTTAGGGATTCTAATTCTTCATGATACAAAAGATAAGATTCTTTTTCACCAACATTTGGATAATGAATTGGTTTATGAATGGACATAGGGTCAATTTCAATCCATTTTCCGTTTTCCCAATACTTACCTTTTTGAGTGATCTCTCTGATATTGATTTCAGGATTAAAATTAGTAGCAAAAGCTTTGCCATGATCACCCGCATTACAGTCTACAATATCCAGATAATTGATTTCATCAAAGTGGTGTTTTGCGGCATAAGCGGTATAAATACTGGTAACTCCGGGATCAAATCCACAACCTAAAAGAGCCATAATACCAGCTTCTTTAAATCTATCTTGGTACGCCCATTGCCATTTATACTCAAATTTAGCCTCATCTTTTGGCTCGTAATTGGCCGTATCCATATAGTTAGTTTTGGTTGCTAAACAAGCATCCATAATTGGAAGATCCTGATAAGGAAGTGCCACATTAATGACTAAATCCGGTTTGAATTGATTAATCAATTGTATCGTTTCTTCTACATTGTCAGCATCTACTTGAGCAGTTTGAATTCTATTTCCTCCAACAGCTGCTGCAATTTTATCACATTTTGCTTTGGTTCTACTTGCTAAAATAATTTCGGAGAAAACTTCCGGAACTGACGCACATTTGTGAGCAACAACCGCTCCAACTCCTCCGGCGCCAATAATTAATACTTTTGACATTATCTTTATTTTTTATTAGTTATAATTTTCTTTAATTTATTGAATCAATGATTCATATTTGATCTGCAAAGATAAGATTTTTTTTGTATGTTTGCGTTACCAATTTGTTACACTTTTTAATCATCATTATGGATAGTACTTTTGCTTTGGTTAACTGGACAGTAGATCCGATTTTGTTCTCAATAGGATCCCTCCAAGTGAGATGGTATGGGGTTCTTTTAGCTACCGGTTTTTACCTTGCCTATTTGACTCTTCAAAGAGTTTTTAAACATGAAAATTTAAGCCAAAAGCTTTTAGATAAACTCTCTTTATGGACTATTATCTGGACATTAGTAGGACTTCGTCTTGGCCATTTTTTGTTTTATGAACCTGAACAATTGATTCAAAACCCATTACAAGTGCTTTTGCCTATTGATGCCAATTGGAACTTCATCGGATATCAAGGATTAGCTAGTCATGGAGCAGTGATCTCTCTGATTGTCTTTCTTTCCTATTTCGCTTGGAAACATAAAATGAATGTATTTTGGTTATTGGATCGCTTGTGTATCGTGATACCAATTGCTGCGGCTTTTGTTCGACTTGGAAATCTTATGAATCATGAAATTGTAGGTAGTATTACGAATGTTTCTTGGGCATTTAATTTTACGCATGGTGGACCTGGTGTTGCAAATACATGGAGACATCCAGCTCAAATATACGAATCTTCCGTTTATTTCCTTCTTTTCTGTTTTATGATTTTATATTATTTTAAAATAACTAAAGGAAAAATTGCTGCCGGAAGAACCACTGGAATACTTCTTTTTGTGATCTTTACTGCTCGTTTTATTATTGAATATTTCAAAGAAGTTCAAGTTGCAAAAGAAACAGGAATGTCTTTACTTATTGGTCAATGGTTAAGTATCCCTTTTATTATTATCGGGCTGGGATTGATCATTTATTCTGTGATTAAAAAAGACCATATTCCAATCTATGTTGAACCTAATGCTGAAGTTAAAGAAAATAAATAAATAATTTAACCTACCATGGCAACCTATATTGAACTTGAAATTGTTGATGTTCAAAATTCGCAAACACCAAATGATGCCTACGTTCTTCTTTTGAAGGAGAAACTAGGAGAGAGGATTCTCCCTATTGTGATAGGCCTAAGTGAAGCAAAAACTATTGTTTTGGTTTTAAATAAAGTCACGTCAAGAAGACCAACGACTCATGAATTGTTTAAGAACTTTTCAGATCTTTTAGGCTACAAAGTTGTTAAAGTACAAATTGAAAAATTTGAAGAGGGAATCTATTATTCAAATCTGTATTTAACCAATGGAGATGAAACCATTATTTTAGATGCGAGAACTTCGGATGCTGTAGCTATTACCATGTTAAGTGGAGCTCAATTGTTTGTTGAAAGTTCAATTATTGAAGAAGTTTCAATTGTACCATCCAAATATTCTGAAAATGAAATTTTTAATAACGATGACGAAGAAGCAGATAATCAAGAGTATGACTTGTTTATTGATAGTCGAATTAAAGAAATGACGGATGAAGAATTAGAGACACTGTTACAGGGAGCTATTGAAAGTGAAGATTTTGAATTAGCATCCAAAATTCATGAAGAAATGGAAAAAAGAAAATAAAAAAAACGCTCATTGAAAAATGAGCGTTTTTTTTTGAATAAATGTCTTATTTATGCTTCAGCTTCTTCAGAACGGTTAACGGAAACATAAGATTTTCCATTAGCTTTTCTTTTAAACTCAACAGTTCCGTTAACTAAAGAGAAAAGAGTATGATCTTTTCCCATTCCCACGTTAACACCAGGAAAATGAACAGTCCCTCTTTGGCGAATGATGATATTACCTGCTTTAGCAGCTTGACCACCATATATTTTAACACCTAAACGTTTACTTTCGGATTCACGACCGTTTTGTGAACTACCGACACCTTTCTTATGTGCCATGCGTATTTGTTTTTATTTGTTAATATTCAGTTAATTAAATGGTGATATCTTCGATCTTGATGGCTGTCAAATATTGACGGTGTCCATTCATTTTTTGATATCCTTTTCTTCTTTTTTTCTTGAAGACAAGAACTTTTTCTCCTTTTAAGTGATTTAAAACGGTAGCGGATACTGTTGCACCTGTTACGGTTGGAGCTCCTACTTTTACTGTACCGTCATTATCCACAAGCATCACGCGGTCGAAAGTAACTTGCGACCCTTCTTCAGCTTTTAGGCGATGAACAAAGATCTTATGATCTTTTTCAATCTTAAATTGTTGCCCTGCTATTTCTACGATTGCGTACATGTTAATAATTTAATTTTAGTTTATACTATATTTTTGGGTCGGCAAAAGTATATAAAATATTTAATTGTTCGGAAAAAAAATAAAAAAATTATAATTTTTTGTTAACTTTTTCGTTATTTTTTCGTCTTACATATACTAACACTATATAAAAAGGACTATAAACAATATAATTAACTAATATATAACTAATTAAGCAATTTGAAAAATTTCTATTTTTTATGAGACAACTAGTAATTTCCAAATCAATCACCAACAGAGATGGTGCATCTCTGGATAGATATCTGGCAGATATCGGAAAAGAGGGGTTAATTTCTGCTGAACAAGAGGTTGAGTTGGCGAGAAAAATCAAAATGGGCGACCTTGAAGCCTTGGAGAAATTAACCAAAACAAATTTAAGATTTGTGGTTTCTGTTGCGAAACAGTACCAAAATCAAGGAATCGGTCTTCAAGATTTAATCAATGAAGGCAATCTGGGCCTAATGAAAGCTGCTACAAGATTCGACGAAACAAGAGGATTTAAATTTATCTCCTTTGCCGTTTGGTGGATTCGTCAAGCTATTCATCAAGCTATTGCCGATCAAGCGCGTATTGTAAGATTACCTCAAAATCAAGTCGGTAGTATTAATAAACTTAAAAAAGAGATCGCTAAATTGGAACAATCTCTCCAAAGACAACCAACTGTCGAAGAGATTTCTCAATTTGTAGACCTTCCTGAGTATAAAGTCGCTGAACTTTTGAAAATGAATTCGCACACCCAATCTATGGATGCTGCTATCTCTCCCGAAGAGGACACTGCTTTTATCGATACTTTTGTCCCCGATACTGACGAAAGAACCGATAGTAGCTTGATGCAAGAATCATTAAATAAAGAAGTGGAACAAGTTCTCTCTATTCTTCCTGAAAATGAGAGAGCAGTTTTGAAATTGTACTACGGAATCAACACTACTCATGAGTATACTTTAGATGAAATTGGTGACCGCCTTGATCTTAGTCGTGAACGCGTTCGTCAAATCAAAGAGAGAGCTCTTAAAACCTTACGTCAAAAAGCAAGAAATAATCACTTGTCATTCTGATGCAAAAAAAAATTCTTATCGTTGATAAAGCTGATCCTGTCCTTGCCGAGCATCTCGAAAGGGCAGGATTTTTATGTGAAACGATATTAGACATTACTCATCAACAATTTATTGATAAATCCGATCAATATATTGGTTTGATTATTCGTAGCAAATTTTTACTAGACCAAAAAGCGATTGCTTCTAAACCCCATCTCCAATTTATTGTTCGTTTGGGAGCTGGTATGGAAAGTATCGATCTTAATTTTGCAGAAAAACAAGGAATCACCTGTATCAGCACACCCGAAGGAAACGCCCCGGCTGTCGCAGAACATTGTTTGGCTCTTTTGCTTATAACTCTTAGACATATTAATGAAGCAAACCAGGAAGTTCGGAATGGACTTTGGCTTCGTGAGAAAAATAAAGGAAAAGAGATCCATTCTCTTGTTATAGGAATTATCGGTTTTGGTAATACCGGTCAGGCTTTTGCAAATATACTTAAACATTTTAATCCGGAAATTCTTGTTTATGATAAATTCAAATCTGGTTTTAATCAGGATAAGATTCAGGAAGTAACCTTAGATTATCTATTAGCAAAAAGCGATGTTGTTTCTATACATATCAATTATATACCGGAAAATCATCATTTTTTAAATGAACATTTTTTTAATCAAATTAAAAAACCAGTCCTTCTCATCAATTCTTCACGAGGTGCAGTTTTAAATACTCAAGATCTACTCCAAGCTATTCAAAATCAAAAGATTGCACATGCTTGTTTGGATGTTTTAGAATATGAAAATGTGAATTTACAAATTCCGGCAAAGGAAAATTGGAATCAAACTCTTGTACAACTCTCAGAATGCAAACAGGTTACATTAACTCCCCACATTGCAGGTCAAACTCCGGAATCTGAAAGAAGACATGCAGAATTTGCATTTCAAAAAATTATGAAAATGTTTCCAAAAACTAATGAAGAATTATAGATCATTTACTATTAATGAAAATAAAGATTAGCATAAAAATTCTGAAATAAAATATTATATTTTTGCGTTACAAAAATAAAAGTTTGTTATATGAAGAAGTTCCTATTAATTGTATTAGTTATTACATCCTTTTTTGCTATTCAAAGTTGCAAAAGAGGCTCAACAACAGGGTTTAAATCAGATAATTTTTCAAATGGTAAAGCCGGAGAATTAATTTTGATTACAGACGATCAATTTTTTACTGATTCATTGAAAAAGCAGGTAACGGATGTCTTAACACAACCACAACCAGCAATCAATCAAATTGAACCCATGTTTGATTTGTTAAATTTCAGTAATCAAGAGTTTAAAGGAACCTTTCAACGTCATAGAAATATTGTTCATTTTGATATTAATCCGGATTATTCTTCCAATAGAATAACAGTTGAAAGAAATGTATGGGCAAGTCCGCAAATCTATGTTCATGTTAAAGGAACCAATGCAGATACTTGCGTTAAAATGTTTTTAGATCAACAAAATGATTTTATGCCGGTTTTATATGAAAATGATTTAAAAAGACTTCAAGTCTTTTATCAAACTAATAAAAATGCAGGAATTGAAACTAAAATCAAAGAAAAATTCGGTTATTCAATCAGTGTTCCTCAACACTATTTCATTGCGAGAGAGGAACCAAACTTTATGTGGTTAAGATTTAGAACAGCCAAAAATGATAGGTTTATTATGATTTTTAAAACACCACTTAATAATTTATCCAAAGAAAGTCTTATTAAAACCCGTAATGAAATTACCAAAAAGTTTATTCCGGGAGCTATTAAGGGATCCTATCCTATTGTAGCTGAAAATGAAGGATTCCCATTATATGAACCTTATAAGATCGGAACTAAGCAAGGCTTTGAGTTAAGAGGAATGTGGGAGTCAGTAAAAGACCACATGGGAGGATCTTTCTATAGTTTTTCATTTTTAGATCCTTCGGGAGAAAATTGTATTACAATCGATGGATTTGTGTATGCCCCTCAAGAACAAAAACGAGACTATATTAGAGAAGTGGAAGCAATTGTCAAATCACTTAAGTAAATTAAACAAGTTCAATTTATAAAAAACGGGGAACATTTCCCCTTTTTTTTCGTCAAAAATTAACGTGAGCATATCTAGAACTGATAAGGAATTATTGGAAGGCTGTCTGAAACAAGACAGAAATAGTCAGCGTAAACTTTATGAAAAGTACGCTTCGAAGATGTTGGTAGTTTGTATGAGATATGCAAAAACGAAAGAAGATGCGGAAGATATTATGATTGACGGGTTTGTAAAAGTATTTTCCGGATTAGAAAAATTTAAACAAGAAAGTTCTTTGGAAACCTGGATTCATTCAATTATGGTCAATGCATCAATATCCTACTTTAGGAAAAATAATAAGCATTACTTGGTAGGATCACTTGATGATGAAAATGTCGTGATCCCAAGCTCAAATGATATGGACGGTCTTGCTCATTTGACAGCGAAAGATCTTCTTAAGATTCTTCAGCAGATGCCGGAACATTTAAAATGTGTTTTCAATCTGGTTGCCTTTGAAGGATATGATTATGAAAAGATCTCTCAAGAGCTGGGAATTAATGTTGGAACTGCAAGATCGAGAATGTCAAAAGGAAAAACATGGCTTCAAGAACGAATCTATAAATTTGAAAAATGAAAAAAGAAGGGGAGATTTTATGATGAACAATATGGAAAACAACAATTTAAAAAATTTACTGGAAAACATAACAGAACAACCCTCACAAGGGTGTTGGTCCAATATTGAATCACAGCTAAATGTTTTATTTCCTCAAGCAGCAAGCCAGTCTGTTATTCAAGGAAGTGGTACTGCTGCTTCTAAAACAGGTTCGATCTTCGCAAAAGTTGCAGCTGCACCATTCAAAGCTGCTGCTATCACAGGTTCAGTAGCTCTTGTAACAGCAGTTTCTATCATGGCGATACATTCTCTTAACAAAACGCAACAAGCTCCTAGTAATTTGTCAAAAATGGATCAAAATACACAAGTAATTCTACCACTAGATACCAATAATCAAAAACAAGATACTTTTAAGGTTTCTGAAACCAAAGAAAAAAAGAAAAATGCTGAAAATGAAGAAATAGCACCAACTTCTACTACAGCCATTAATCCAAATTATACGGCATCTACCTCTCAGAATGTAGTAATTGTTAATAATACCTCCCCAATAAGTAATTCTGTGATTCCGGTTCAACAAACCATCCCTGAAAAACCAGTGTTGAATTCTAAACCAATTGCAAATCAAGTAAGTAATCAACATGATCCGATAATACAAAATCAAGATATTCCTGAATCTGTACCGGTAAAAATTACAATTCCCAATATATTTACTCCAAACGGAGATGGGTATAATGATCTATTTGTAATAGAAGGGCTAGAAAATTGTGTTGACCCTAGATTGATAGTGAAAAATAGTTCCGGAAAAACAATATTCCAGTCATCTGATTATCAAAATGACTGGAATGCTGAAAATTGCCCTGATGGCGTTTATATCTATTATTTTGTTTACAAAGTAAACAAAATTGAGGAGAAAATGATGGGAAAAGTTATTATTAAACGATAAATTAAGGTTTAATTCCTAACGCTTCTTTCACTTTTGGACCAATATCTTCACCTCTATCGTAGCTGATTAGAGTTGATGTATCAAAAATATAAATAAAGTTACCCTCTTTGGCTACTTTTTCAATTGCTTTTATGAGTGCATCTTGAAATGGTTTTAACAATTCCAATTGCTTTTTTTGGATCTCTTCTTGCATTAGATTGGAAAAATCTTCAATTTTCTTGTATTGTTTTTCCAAATCATCTTTTTTAAATTTCAAAATGGCAGGAGCAGTAGAAGGATTGGATGCTAAAGCTTCATATTCAGCATTTTTCTTTTTAAATTCAGCGGCCATTTGTTCCCCTTCTGTTTGAAGATCTTTTTGAAATGTTTCTAATACAGTTTGAGCGGTATCAACTCCGGGAATCAATTTAATAATGGCACCGTAATCTATATGCCCAAACTTAGCTTTAGATTGAGCAAAGGAAGTTGCAAATAAGCCAGTTAATAATAGAACTAAAATAATGGTTCTTTTTTTCATTTATTAGATAATTTAATAGTTATTATTTTAAGCCTAATTTAGCTTTTACATAAGGAGCGATATCTTCACCACCTGAATAAAGTAGAATTTGAGTATCAAAAATGTATGTAAAACCTTTTTCTTTAGCTACGTCATCAATTGCTTTTTGGAGCGCATCTTGATAAGGTTTTAATAAACGATATTGTTCCTCTTCAATATCACCTTGAACTGAATTTTGAAATTCCATAATTCTGTTTTGAAGAGTAACGAGTTCATCTTCTTTCATTTTTCTTACGGATGTTGTCATTGTACCGGCTTCTTTATCAAATTTTTCTTTTTTAATTTGATATTCATCAACCATAGATTGATAAACATCTTGCATTTGTTGTTGGAAAATTTGAATTTTAATTTGTAAAGAATCCACACCAGGCATTTTTTTCATAATTTCCTGAGAATTAATATGACCATATTTGCCTTGTGCATAAGTTGTGATGCCGGCAGAGCATAAGAGCATCATAACCACTAAAATAGTTTTTTTCATAAACTTAAAATATTGAATTTATATTAATAATTATTTTGTCGGAGTAATTCCCAATTTTTCTAAAATGGCGTCATTGATATCAAATTTTTCGTCAGCATATACGATAGTCATAGCTCCGGAAACGTCAAAAACAAAAGCATACCCTTTTTCTTTGGAATACTCTTCGATTGCGGCAAAAACTTTATCTTGAATAGGCTTTACCAATTCTTCCCTTTTCTTGAATAGGTCTCCATCTTTACCAAAACGTCTTTTTTGAAGATTTTTAGCATCTTGTTCAGCAGCAATAATTTGGTCTTCACGATTCTTTTTTAGATTATCAGGTAAAGTGATCGCTTCAACTTGATAACTTTTGTACATAGAGTCAATAGTTTTAAATTTTGCTTCGATCTCTTTTTGCCATAAAGCAGCAATTCTATCTAATTCCGCTTGGGCTTCTTTGTATTCAGGAACATTTCCTAAAATATACTCAGAATCAATATAAGCATATTTTTGAGAAAAAACGGGTAATGTCATCAAGACCATTACAAAAGCAAATAAAATGTTTTTTTTCATAGTGTTTAAATTTAATAATTTCTTTATTAGACCATTGAAACCCACATTTGTTAAAAGTTAATCGATGGATTGGTTAATTGAGATATGGAATTGTCCTTTATTGGCGCTAGCTTCGCCTTGAATAGGATCAAATCCGTATCCCCAGTCAAAACCTAGAAGCCCAAACATAGGCAAGAAGATTCTGACCCCAACACCGGCAGATTTATACATATTGAAAGGGGAGTATTGTCTTGGATCTAACCATGCTTTTCCGGCTTCTGCAAATGCCAATAAGTAAATAGTGGCACTTGGATTTAAAGTGATAGGGTATCTTAGTTCAGCAGTGAATTTATTATAAATGGATCCTCCTACAGTTGAACTGTTGACCTTAGGTGTCAATGATGCATCTGTATATCCTCTCATACCAATCACTTCTCTGCCATCTAAAGCCCATGTGGAAAGTCCATCTCCACCTAAGTAGAATCTTTCAAATGGGGATGGTCCAATATCTTTGTTGTAATAACCCATAAATCCCGATTTAAATCTGACATTTAGCACTAGATTTTCCACAATTTTAGTGTACCATGACAAATTAAATTTCCATTTATGCATTTCCAACCATTTGTATTTTTCCTGAGCACCTAATGAAGAATAGTTTTTATTGCTGAATAAAGAGTATGGAGGAGTTAATTGGACTGAGAACAAAATATCAGATCCTTCACGAGGGTAAATAGGGGCATTTACAGAGCTTCTTCCTACAGAGAAGGTGTAGCTTAAATTATTTGAATAACCATCTGAGAACACGAATAAAGAGCTGTAATTTTTAACTTCGTATCTTTGATAAAGTAGTGTATGAGATACTTGGAAATAGTCATCAGGCCATTTTACTTTTTTTGAGTAGGTTGCAGATGCTCCTAATATTTTTAAAGCGCTATAAGAATCGTCTGAAACCACTTTACCATTTGTTTGAACTTGATAAGTTAAAGAAGTGGTTAAAGAGTTAGGTTTTTTACCTCCCACCCATGGTTCAGTGAATGAAAATACGTAATATTGGTAGTACTTTTGAGTAACTGATGCTTTTAATGCTAATCTTTGTCCATCACCACCGGGTACGGGAGTCCAAGCCTCTTTTTTGAACATCTTTTTAAAAGAAAAGTTATTAAAAGTAACCCCAGCACTTAATATTAATCCAATAGATTGTCCGCTATAGCCTAGTGATAATTCTAATTGGTCAGAAGAAGCTTCTTCAACCATATAAGTCAAATCAACGGTTCCATCTGTTTCGTTTGGCTTAGGAATTACATTCATGGTTTCTTGATTGAAATAGCCCAATGACAGTAAAACTTGTTGTGTACGAATCAAATCGGCTCTATTAAATAATTGTCCCGGAATCGTAGTAACTTCTCTTAAAATGACATTGTCACTAGTTTTAGTGTTTCCTGAAACCATGATTCTATTATAGACCGCTTGCCTTCCTTCACGAATTCTTATTTCAATATCTATTGAGTCGTTTTCAATTAAAACTTCTACCGGGTTTGCATTAAAAAACAGATATCCATCATTCATGTATAATGAACTAATATCATTTCCAGATTCATTAGCCGTTAAATTGGTCATCAACCGGGTTTGATTATACACTTCACCCTCAGAAATATTAAGCAACTGATATAATAGATCGGAGTTATATTTTGTATTTCCAGCAAAAGTGATATTCCGGAAAAAGTATTTATCCCCTTCATTTACAAATAAATATACATCAACTTTACCTTTAGTGAAAACAAGAGAATCTCTTTCAATAAAGGCGTCTCTGTAGCCATATTCATTGTATTTGCTGATAAGACTTATTTTGTCTTTTTCATACTCTTCTTTGATGAATTTAGAAGTTTTAGTGATTCTAATTTTTACTCTATCAGAAAAGAAATCTTCCAAATGTTCCAATAAATCTTTAGATTTGTAATATTCAGGATGTTTAATAAAGTATGCGATCACAGTATCTGCTTTATAGAAAGGCATAATACGAGTCATTTCTTTAGTGTTTTCCATAGATTTTTTTAATCTTCCAGGGGAAACGCCACCTTCACTACCAACGAAAAAGATTCTATCGATTTTAACTTTTCTATCTTTATTCACAGTAAAAAACAAAGTAACACCTCTTGAAATTTTATCATCTTTAAACTCTTCAACTGTAACGTCGCAATTGTAATAACCTTTATCAATATAAAATTTCTTTATCATATTGATACAAGTTTGTTTCATATTATCATTTACGATATTTCCTTGAGCAATTTTAATTAATTCTCTAAGGTCAGTTTCTTCAGTTTTGCGTGTTCCTTTAAAACCGAAAGAGACCAATCTTGATCTTTCGGCAACGTAAACATTCAGAAAAATGAGATCACCAACAATTTGTGTAACACTGATATCGATATCTTCGTAGAGGCCAGTACTCCAGATTCTTTTGATTGATTTTGAAATATCATCACCGGGTACTTCAATAAGGTCACCAACACCAAAAAGCAACAGACGCGTATCAAAGCTAGAAGAACCAGAAGTGGTTATTTCTCCCACTTCATATCTTTTTGGTACTGATAGGTCAATAGTAGCGTTAGGTTTATCATTGGTAGAAGACGAATCAGTTTGGCAATAACCATTTATATTCAAGAGGAATAGAGAAATTGCAACAAAAAGGGTTTTTAAAATGGGTCGGGTCATTTACTTTGTATAATTAGCTGGCAAATATAGTAAAAAATCATTGATTAATAAGTTGTTCGGATGTTTTTCCGAATCGTCTTTCTCTGTTTTGAAATTCAGATATGATGGACCAAAGATCCTCTTTTCTAAAATCGGGCCAAAGAATAGGTGAGAAAAAGAGTTCTGTATAAGAGAGTTGCCAAAGGAGGAAATTGCTTATACGTTGTTCTCTACCGGTTCTAATTAAGATATCCGGATCAGGTATTTCATGAGTATATAAGTGTAGTTGAATCGTATTTTCGTTGATATCTTCAGGTTGAAGGATATTATTTTTAATTTTTTGTGAAATAAGTTTCATAGCATGAGTCAGCTCATTTCTTGAACTATAACTTAAAGCTAAAACAAGAGACAACCCGGAATTATTTTTAGTTTGTTCAAGAGCATCATGCAGTTCCGATTGACAATCTTCAGGAAGCGTATTAAGATCACCGATAGCAAGTAATTTCACTTTGTTTTCCATAAGGGTATTCATTTCCGAATGGATACATTTAACAAAAAGGCTCATCAGTGCGTCTACTTCATTTTTTGGGCGGTTCCAGTTTTCAGAAGAAAAGCTAAACAAGGTTAAATATTTTACGCCAATTTCTCCGGCACCTTCGATCACACTTCTAACGGCGTCAATCGCATTTTGATGACCATAGATTCTATCTTGACCTTTTTCAACAGCCCATCTGCCATTACCATCCATGATAATGGCAATATGAGAAGGAATTTTCGATCTATCAATATTTTGTACCACTATTGTTACTTTTTGGTTTTAGATTATAACGTATATTGCAAGAAGTATCTTCATTTCCAATTTTAAAGGTCATAGTAAAGACAGCAAAGGAGTACCAATCTTTAGTTTTTGAATTGCCTCTTTGAGTTCCGGCTACATGGATAATATCGGAACGATCAGCCAATTGAGCGACTAGATTTCCTTTTTGAATTTTTAAAGCTTCATTATCAAAATAAACGCCACTTACGTCATCCAGATAATCAGTAAAGGTGTATCTCATTCCCCATTCAAGTCCAAAAGAGATATGTTTACCGGCATTTAGTTTCAAACCCATACCAAAAGGGATAGCCATGCTAACTAAATTATAAGGTTGAAAATCTTCAATTAAACCTTGACCTTCAGTTCCAAGACTTTGTAAGTCATAGTAAACACCATTTATTTGAGCTTGCGGATTGAAAGAAAAAACATCAATTCCGACGTAGATATAAGGAGAAAAATGGTTTCGGGCTGGGATATTATACAAGTTAAAAAAATTAAGTTCAACTTGAGCTGAAATTTCAGTAATGGGGGATCTAAAGCTTAAGTTTCTGGCATAACCATTATTGGTACCCATATCACTTGCTTCAACGTCAGCAAAAAGGATATTGGCTTTTAGAGCCCAGCGAGAATCGAAATTGTAACGATATAAAATTCCTCCACATGGTTTAAAATTGGGAAAAAGAGTGCTTGGATTGATGTCTCCCATATAGAAAGAGGTTCCAAACATGCCCCCAATTTCAGATCTTTGAGCGTTGGAAATCAATCCAAAACATAGAATAGCAAGGGAAAAAATTAGTTTTTTCATTATTAAAATCTTTTAACTGCAAAGATATAAATTAACGACGATATTTTGATATTATTATAATAAAAAAAGAAAGGGATTTTACTCCCTTCTTTTTATTTTGCATTAAACAGGATTAATGTTTGTTTGTATTGATTTAATGAGTAAAACTACTTTACTAAATCAACGATAGCTTTGAAAGCTGCCGGATTGTTCATTGCGAGGTCGGCGAGGGTTTTGCGATTTAATTCAATTCCCTTCTTTGCTAGGTTACCCATGAATACTGAGTAAGAGATGCCATATTCGCGAACACCCGCATTGATACGAGTAATCCACAAACTTCTAAATGCTCTTTTTTTCGCTTTGCGATCACGGTACGCATATTGTTGTCCTTTTTCCCAAGTATTTTTGGCAACGGTCCAAACATTTTTACGTTTACCGAAGTACCCTTTGGTACGATTCAAAATCTTTTTTCTTCTTGCTCTTGAAGCAACGTGATTAACTGATCTTGGCATAAATTCTCCTTTCTTTTTTACGTCAGCGGTTTACCTTCTGTAAACTCTTTATTGGCTGATCATAAAGTTAATAATAATGTTAACAAAGACCCAACATGTTTTTGATGGTTCTTTCCATAGTCTTATCAGCTATTGCACTGTAAGCCAAAATACGTTTTCTCTTGGTAGATTTTTTCGTTAAAATGTGGCTATGATAAGCATGGTGTCTTTTTACTTTACCGGTACCCGTAAGAGAAAATCTCTTTTTAGCAGCGGATTTGGTTTTCATTTTAGGCATTTTTTAATTCGTTTAAAATGTTAATATGATAGTGTTTAATGCAAATTTCTATTTTTTGGGAACTAGGATCATAATCATTCTTTTTCCTTCCAACTTCGGCATACTTTCAACTTTTCCAAACTCTTCAAGAGCAGTGGCAAATTTTAAAAGAATTAACTCTCCTTGATCTTTATATACAATCATTCTTCCTTTAAAAAAGACATCTACCTTTACTTTACATCCCTCTTTTAGAAATTTAACGGCATGATTTACCTTAAATTCAAAATCGTGATCGTCAGTATGAGGTCCCAATCTGATCTCTTTGATAATTATTTTGGCAGATTTAGCTTTGATCTCTTTGGCTTTCTTCTTTTGTTCATATAAGAACTTTTGATAGTCCATGATCTTACAAACCGGGGGACTTGCTTGGGGAGATATCTCTACTAAATCAAGCCCTAATCGTTCTGCAATTGCTAGAGCTTCGCGTAAAGTTGTAATCTGTGGTTCTATGTTATCACCTACCATTCTGATGGTCGAAGCAGTGATAAGCTCATTAATTTTGTGAAGAGCTTCTTTCTTTTGTGGGGCTCCTCTACGTATAACCGGACGATTAGTTTGCGTTGCGATACCTGTTCTCCTTTCTATTTGTTAATAACTTTATTTATAATGTTTTTGGGGCGCAAAAATACAAAAAAAATCAATTCAAAAATCATCCTCTTAAAATTTTAACACACCCTCATTTTTTCCCTTTCCCCTTTTTCCTTTCGCCCTTCACCCTAATTAGTATTCTAAGACTTTGTCAAGTGTTTTTTAATAAAAAATAAATATTTTATTAAATTCATTAAATCAATTAGTTAAGAGTAATATTTAGTCTAAAATTTAATTTTCATTAAATTTTTGGTGTTGTTTTGGTAATAAATTTAGAAGTTTTTTTGCTTTTTCTCACCAACTTTGTTAAATGAGAATAAAGTTAGTTTATAAGTTATTGTGTGATGTTGATGGTTGAGTTCTTTATTTCCCATTTAACAAATTCATCACTTGTTTTTTTATAAGGATCTTCTAAAACTTTGGATAGATCTTTTATCTATTATTCTACTTGGATACAAATAATCCTTACTATTACAAGCACTAAACCTAAATGGTTCTAAAATAGTTCAACTTGTACATCTTATGTATTAAAATGCAAATTTTATATATGCAGATTGTCTTCTGATAACTGAAAACATGCGGCATATTAATTTGAATTTCACAGCATTAAGAACAGTTCCATAATTACTCTCAGCACCTTTTTTATCATTAAACTTGCGTTTAAAGTATGCTTTCATTTGTGGATCATAAAGAATCGCTGATCTTGCTGCTTGAGTTAAATCTGCCTTTAGCTGTAATCTTCCCATCTTCGAAACAGACTTTCTTTTGTGAATACTGGTTCCAGAACTACAAGGGAATGGTGCAACCCCAATATAACAGGCATAGGCTCTTGGATCTGAAAAATTTTTAAAATTATTGGTGTAAACAATTGCTCCAACGGCATTTACATTTCCAATACCGATAATTGAGATTAGCAAAAGAAAATTGCAATAAATCTCAGGATCTGACTTTATTATCTCTATTATTTCCTGATCAATCTCATCAATATCACGTTGTAAATTCTTGATAATACGTTCTTTTCGTTTGACAAATCCTTTACCTTGATAAATGGCAATCTCTGAACGAATTTGTTTGTATTGTGCCCGGGTTCCTACTAGTTTTCTTCTTTCTGTAAACAAATGTTTGAGTACAATAATATTTTGTGAAGGTTTCTGACTTTCCTTTATTGTAGCTCTTTTTTCATAGCAAAATTCTGATAATCGGAAAGCATCAACTTTATCACTCTTGCCCCTCACCAAACCTAGAGATTTTTTCACATGGAGTGCACTTTGAAGGCTGTATGCAATGCCCTTTGTCTCAAAAAAATCAACCACTTTGTCTGCGTATATTCCTGTATGTTCCATACAAATTAATACCTCTTGATGGTTGATTCCCATTTTTTTAAACCAAGTCAATAAATCCTTAAAACCTTTACCATTGTTTTCAATCACAATGTGATTGCAGTTTAGACGGCCTTCTGTTGAATGAAGAGCAACATCTAATTTCATTTTGGAAACATCAATTCCAATAAAATAATTTTTCATACTTTTGTAAGCTTTGTGTTAACTGAATATTGAAATAAGCTAATACTTTTAATAGATCCTTTCATCTAAAATTCTAATTAGTAATTTTTCAATATAAGAAAGAGAAAGTCTATTACTAATAATAGAAATATATTCTAGCACATTAGATAGTTCACTTTCTCTTTCCAGTTAACTTGTTAAACATAATATCTAACACGTTTTCTATATTGAAAAGTTACATTGCAAATCTAAAAGCACATTAGCACATTATTTACTATCTTTGCATAAACTATAAAATAAAATTATGTGGTATAAAAATATAAGATTAATTGATGATAATCAAGACTTTATAGGAGATATCAAATTTGAAAACGGAAAAATTATTGCAGTGGGTGCTCATATTTGTGATGATCCTGATGCAACCGATTTTAATGGTCAAAACCTAATCCTTGTTCCTGCATTTACAGACCTTCACGCTCATTTTAGAGACCCCGGGTTTACTTACAAAGAGGATCTTCATTCCGGATCCAGAGCAGCTCTTAAAGGTGGTTATACTGCCGTTAATTTGATGCCTAATACAAAGCCTGTCTGCAGTTCTATTGAAATTGTACATGATGTTCAAGCCAGAGCCAATGAAATCGGTCTAATTTCAGTCAATCAAACTTTAAGTATGACGAAAAATCTTCAAGGTATTGATTTTGAACATTTAAAAACGCTTCAAAAAGGGGAAGTGCTTTTTGTTACCGACGATGGCAAAGGGGTTAATGATGATGAGGTTATGAAAGAGATTTTTACCATTTGTAAGGAAAAGAATGCTGCTATTATGTGCCATGCTGAAGATTCAAAGTTTTCTAAAATTGATATGAGAATAGCTGAAAACAATATGACATTCAGAGATATTGCCCTATTTAAAGAGATTGGAGGACATTTGCATTTCTGTCATGTAAGTACAAAAGAAGCTATTGAGGCCATTCGAGAAGCACAAAAAGAGGGACATCATGTTACTTGTGAAGTAACGCCACATCACCTTTTTGCGACAGGTGAGCAAGTTCAACATTATAGAGTGAATCCACCTTTAAGAGATGAAGCTGATATTTCTGCCCTTATTAAAGCATTACAGGATGGTGTTGCTTGTGCTATCGCAACCGATCATGCCCCTCATACACTAGAGGAAAAAGAAGCAGGAGCTCCGGGAATGATTGGTCTAGAGCTTGCGTTTCCATTATGTTATACAAAATTAGTGAAAAACAATCACCTTACATTACAACAATTGGTTCAAAAAATGTCCACTAATCCATCTCATATGATGAAACTGAACAAAGGAAATTTGAAACCAAATATGGATGCTGATTTTGCCATTTTTGATTTGGAAACGGAGTTTACTGTTTTTGAAGATTTTTTTGAATCAAAGTCTGTTAACTCACCATTTATTGGGCAAAAACTTTATGGAAAGATTCTAAAAACAGTCAGAAAAGGTATTGAATTCAACTGGAATTAAAAAATTCAACATGTCTACTCAAAGAGATACTTTTAATGAAAGACCCGTTTATTCTCTCTCAGAAATTTCTAAGAGTATCGAGCGTGTGATTGCTAAGAATTATACAAAAGCATATTATATCAAAGCTGAAATTCTAAAGTTGAACTATTATCCTCATTCGGGACATTGTTATCCTGAGTTAGTAGAGAAAGAGAATGGAAAAATCAAGACCCAATTGAGAGCTGTTATTTGGGCAACTCAGTTTAAAGAGATTAATGATCGATTTATCAAAATCACAGGAGAACCTTTAAAAGAGGATATTGGAATTCTTTGTTTAGCTACAGTTGAGTTTAGTACTCAACATGGATTAAGTCTTCATATTCAGGATATTGAGCCTACTTACACTTTGGGAGAGTTGGCTAAAAATAAACAAGAGGTGATCCAAAGATTGAAAAAAGAGCAAATTTTTACTGCCAATAAACACAAATTCTTACCTCCAGTCCCTAAAAGAATAGCGATTATTTCTGTTGAAACAAGTAAAGGATACCATGATTTTATGGTTACTTTAAACCAAAATAATTGGAATTATAAATTTCAATGTGAACTGTTTCCCTCCATTTTACAAGGAGATAAAGCGATTATTTCTATAGTTCATCAACTCGAAATGATTGCTAATAGAGCTCATCAATTTGATTGTATTGTGATAGTCAGAGGTGGTGGTGGTGATGTAGGCATGAGTTGTTATGATGATTACCAATTGGCTTCAAAAGTAGCTTCATCTCCACTTCCTGTGATTACAGGAATTGGGCACTCTTCTAATGATACAATAACCGATATGGTAGCGTATCAAAATAAAATTACTCCTACAGAAGTTGCATATTTCTTGATCCAGCAGTTTCATAATTTTTCGATTCAACTGGAAGATTTACAATCTAAAATTGTTAAAGGGACACTGGAAATACTTAAAGATCAAGATATTTTCTTCTCTCAAATTGGAAATATGATGCAACTCTCTTATGAAAAATGGAATTCAAAAAAGAAAAAAGAATTAGATCATAATTTACAAACTATAAAATTAGCTAGTAATAGATTGATAGATAAACATAATCACTTTTTGCAACAAGCTGAAACAAAAATTGAACTACTCCATCCTGATAATGTCATGAAAAGAGGGTATAGTATCACTTATTGGAATGGTAAAGCATTAAAAAATGGATCAGAAATTCCTGATAATGCGGAAATTATCACACAGTTACATCAAGGAAAAATCTTTAGCACTGTTAAAAAACATGAAATGTAATTATCATACTCATACAACTTATTGTGATGGCAAAGAGGAGATGATCCGGTTTGTTCAGAAAGGGATCGATCTGCACTTTGACCATCTTGGATTTTCTTCCCATGCACCTCTCAAAAAAGAGAATAATTTTTCGATAAAAGAGGAAAGGATTTCTGAGTATATTGAAGAGATTGATTCTCTCCAAAAGCAATTTCCCGCAATCAAATTGTGGAAAGGTCTGGAATGTGATTTTATTCCGTATGAAACAAAACCTTTTCATTTTTTTAAGAAAACATATCAGCTAGATTTAATTATTGGTGGAGTCCATTTAGTAAGTACCGGCCAAAATCAACCCTTATGGTTTATTGATGGTTCTAAACAACAAATCTATGATGATGGATTGAAGAATTATTTTCATGATGATATTCGAAAAGCAGTAACTGCTTTTTGGGAACAAACTTATGAAATGATTGAAACACAAAATTTTGATATCATTGCCCATTTAGATAAGATTAAAATGCACAATCAAGATCGCTTTTTTACAGAAAAAGAACCTTGGTATCTGGATTTAGTGGAAAAGGCAATCCAATTAATTTATAATAAGAATATTATCGTTGAGATTAACTCAAGAGGCTTGTACAAAAAAAGATGTAATGACTTCTATCCTTCTGATTTTATTTTACAAATGATTTCTAAAAAGGGGATCCCCATGATTATTAGTAGTGATGCGCACAAATCTGAAGAACTGGGGCTATTGTATTTGGATGCTAAAAAGAAGTTACTGCAATTTGGAATTGAGCATATTGTGTATTTATCTGAAAATGGATGGAAAGAAGCACCTCTTTATTTTACATAAAAAAAGGCTCTTATGGAATAGGAGCCTTTTTAAGTAAAACTAAAAATTATATTTTTTAGTTGGTTTTGCAAACATTTTTTGCTTCTTCGCCTTTTCTTCCTTGACCTACTTCATATTCAACTGAATCACCTTCGTGAGGGATGTTTCCTGTGATGTTAGATTCGTGAAAAAATACGTCTTTACCACCATTATCTGGAGTAATGAAACCGAATTTTGAAGATTGTTTGTAAAACTTTACTTTACCTGTTTCCATATTATTAATTGTTAAATTGTTTTATTACTTTAAAATGTTACTTTCAAAGTTTTGAATTGTTGGCAAAGGTAAAAACATTTTTTGGATAAAAACGTGATTTTCAATTATTTTTTCATTTTTTTTTAATAATAATGTTTTAATTTGTTTAAAATCCAGATAATCAAATAATTAACTGTTTCTTAATTTTTCTTAATTGTTTTAATTAATGTATAAAAACATATTGTATAAATAGTAATAGAATTAAAAAAAGAGTAAAGATTGTGAAACTATTTAGTACTTTTGCGGAAATAATTTCTTTTCCTTAGTGATACTTTTATGATATATCCCAAAAACTTTGAACAAAAAATAGGGTTTGATGCCATTAGACAGTTTTTAAAAGAGCATTGTATTAGCAACATGGGCGTTGAATATGTTGATCAAATGCAATACGCAGTCATTTATGACGATATTATTGTTCAATTGGAACAAGTTCATCAAATGCAGTCTGCTATATTATTTGATGAGCAGATTCCTGTTCAGGATTTTTATGATATTAGACCTACTTTATCCAGGATTAGACTTGATGGTACCTTTATTGAAGTGGATGAATTAGCAGAATTAAGAGCGGTTATTTCAAGTATTATTCAAATATTTGTCTATTTCAGAGTTAAAAATGAAGAGGAAAAGTATTCCAGAATATGGGATTTATGTAAGGATTTAGTTTTGGAAAAAGAACTATTGGAATCTATTAATAAAATTTTAGATCCTAAAGGTCAACTTAAAGATAATGCTTCAGAGGAATTGAGAAGAATAAGAAGAGAAATTATTAAGATTTCAGGAGAAGCTGATCGCAAAATAAAGAAAATACTACAAGGTGCAAAAAAAGAAGGACTTGTCAAAGAGGATGCTGAGATGACCATTAGAAATGGACGTCTGTGTATCCCTGTTCCTGCTCAATTCAAAAGAAAATTACAAGGATTTATACATGATGAATCTGCTACAGGACAAACTGTTTTTATTGAACCAACAGATGTTTTTGATTCGAATAATGAACTTAAAGATCTTATAAATGCAGAAAGAAGAGAGATTATCAGAATTTTAACCGAGATTTCTGATTTGATTAGATTTTCTTTACCCAATATTAAAATAGGACTCGATTTTCTGGGAATCATAGATTTTATAAGAGCTAAAGCACAATTTGCAATTCGAATAAAAGCCGGCTTACCCCATATTCATGATGGACAACTATTGGATTGGGATCAAGCTATACATCCCCTTTTATACTTGAATTTTCTTAATTCACATAAAAAGGTAGAACCTTTGAATATTAAGTTAGACAGAGATTCAAGAATTTTAATCATTTCAGGGCCTAATGCCGGCGGAAAATCAGTTTGTTTAAAAACTATTGGATTGGTTCAATATATGATGCAATCTGGTTTGCTCGTTCCCATGCAGGAAATTTCAGATATGGGGATTTTTTCATCCTTTTTCATCAATATGGGAGATGAACAATCTATTGATAATGATTTAAGTACTTACAGTTCTCATCTTAGTAACATCAAAACAATGATTGAACATATTGATGAAACTTCACTTTTTTTGATAGATGAGTTTGGATCTGGAACTGAACCGACACTAGGAGGTGCCATGGCTGAAGCGATTCTAGATCATATATATGAAACCAACTGTTTTGGAATTATCACTACACACTACGGTAATTTAAAAGTATTTTCAGAATCTCATCCTCAAGCTGTTAATGGAGCCATGTTGTTCGATACCAATGCACTAAAACCACTTTTTATACTGAAACAAGGAAAACCAGGGAGCTCATTTACTTATGAGATTGCTCGCCAAATTGGATTACCTGAATCCATTATTGAAGATGCAATCTCAAAATCGGGAACCGCACAAATTGATTATGAACGTTTGGTCGAAGAGGTTGAAATGGAAAAAATGGAGTGGGAAAGAAAACTGAAAATGGTCTCTCAAACAGATGACAAATTAGCAGAGTTAATTGACAACTACGGACTAAAGTTTAGTGAATTTGAAAAGCAAAGAAAAGACATATTACAAAAAGCCAAAAATCAAGCTATTGCAATAGTTGAAAGCGCGAATCAGGTGATTGAAAAAACTATTCGTGATATTAAAGAAGCTAAAGCTGAATCTACGAAGACAAAAGAGATCCGGAATCAAGTCCAACAGCTTAAAAAGGAGCTTGAACAGGAGATCTCCTCTATTGAAAAAGAGGAGATTATGGCCCCATTAGTTCCAATCAAGAAACATACTCCCAAACAAAAAGTTGAAAAAGTAGAAGAAACTCTAATTAAAGTGGGCGATTCAGTATATATTACAGATATTCAGACTGTTGGGGAAATTACAAAATTAAATGGAAATGAGGTCACTTTGTCTTTTAACTCGATCTCACTGAAAACGAATATCAATAAAATAGTCAAAATCAGTAAAAAAGAGGCCCGAAATGTTCAAAGAACAGGCGTTTCCAAATTGGATGGTACTCGTATCGGTGAAATTATGAATGAAAAGGTCTCCAGATTTAATACAGTGATAGATTTGAGAGGTAAAAGGGCAGATGAATCAGTACAATTATTGGAATCTTTTATTGATGAAACCATATTATTGAATATCCATCAGGTGAAAATTCTTCACGGAAAAGGGGATGGGATTCTTCGCAAAGTGGTTCGTCAATATTTGTCAAAAAGAAAAGAAGTACTCCATTTCGAAGATGAAATGTTAGAACTGGGAGGTGCCGGAATTACTGTAATAGATTTATAAAAACATTAAAAATATTTTAAAATGATTATTATTTCAATCGGAAACGAAATTTTATTCGGGAAAACGATCAATACCAATGCTTCTTTTATAGCAGATCAACTTTATGCAATTGGAATAGAAGTACAAAAAGTTGTTACCATTGCTGACAATAAAGATCAGATATTCAACACATTAAAAACAGCATTTTTAGAAACAGACTTAGTTGTGATGACTGGTGGGCTTGGTCCTACAAAAGATGACATTACCAAACAGGTGATTTGTGATTATTTTCAAGTGGGTCAGGTGATGGATCAAAAAACCCTACAAGAGATACAAGTGATGTTTCAAAAAAGAGGGTTTACACTGAATGAAATTAACAGATTACAAGCTTCTATTCCGGAAGGAGCGATTGCCTTGAGCAATAAAAATGGTACAGCACCAGGAATTTGGATAGAAAAGGATAAAAAAATTCTGGTAGCAATGCCGGGAGTCCCTTTTGAAATGAAAGCAATTGTTGAAAATGAAATGATTCCACTTCTAAAAACTAAAATTGGGGATCAACATTGTATTATTCATAAAGAGATCATCACTGCCGGAATTGGAGAGAGTGCTCTTTCAGAGATAATTGAAACATGGGAATTAGCTTTACCAAAGCATATCACTTTAGCTTATTTACCCGCTCCCGGTAAGTTAATGTTGCGTCTTACAGGAAGATCAGAAAATGGTGACAAGCAACAATTAAACAGTGAATTGAATTCACAATTGACCCAATTGAAAAAGATTGCAAAAAACTATATTATTTCAGATCAAAATCAATCTTTGGAAGAGGTGATTGGAAAATTATTGATTCAAAAGAAGGCAAAGATGGCTGTTGCAGAAAGTTGTACCGGTGGTTATCTGGCACATCTCATCACTTCCATTCCCGGTGCTTCTCAATACTTTGAAGGTGGATTAGTTTCCTACTCTAATGAAGTTAAAAAAGAGATTTTGAATGTTAGGGAACTCAATTTGAAAAAACATGGAGCTGTTAGTGAATTCGTAGTTAATGATATGGCAATTAATACAATGGGACTTTTCGATGTAGATTACACGATTGCAATTTCCGGAATTGCCGGTCCAGATGGTGGAACACCGGAGAAACCGGTTGGTACAGTTTGGATTGCAGTTGCTGATCCCATGAGAGTAATAGCCGAAAAATTCACATTTGGATCCGAAGGTGGACGTGAAGTCGTAATTCAAAGAGCTGCCAAAGCAGCCCTTTACATGTTTTATAAACTTATTAAAGGATTGTACAATTAAATTGTAAAATGCTCGTCGTGGATTCTGGCTCCTATAGTCTGAATGCATGCAGCACCAAGTTTGGATGCTAATGCACCACTCTCTTCTACAGATAAATTATTGATCAACCCATACAAAAATCCTGCTGCATATATATCACCGGCTCCGGTGGTGTCTAATCTTTCTCCTGGTGCGGGAGCTATTTCGGTGATTTGACCATTAACTTTAGCAATAGATCCACGAGGCCCCAATTTTACAACAGCAACATCACAGTATTTTGAAAGTTCTTCTAATGCTTCAAACTCCTCTTTACCAGTGAACGCTTTAGCCTCTTCTTCATTGGCAAAAATGATATCAACGTATTGCTCTAAAAGTTCTTCCACGAGATCATGCATAGCTTCCACCAAATTGTAACTAGCCATGTCCATGGAGATTAATAAACCACATTCCTTGGCTTTTCTACAGATATCGAGGACTAATTCTTTATTAAAAATAAGATACCCTTCCACATGAACTACATCGTATTGTTTAATCACTTCAATATCAATCTCTTCTGGAGTCATTGTGGCCGCAGCACCTAAATAGGTGGCAAATGTTCTCTCACCGTTAGATGAAATAAATGTGGTAGCAATTCCGGTATCGATATCAGAATATAAAAAGTGGGTATTAATATTGGCGTCCACCATATCTTTTTTGAAAAAATCACCCGCTTGGTCATTAGATATTTTTCCAATATATCCGGTTTTTGCACCTAATTTTGCTAATCCATAAATAGTATTTGAAGTGGAACCTCCTGATGCAATTTTTTGATTCATATTGCTAATAGCAGCATGAATTTTCCTTTTTTTTTCTGCATCAATCATTTCCATTCCCCCTTTTAATAATCCGAATTTTTCAATCTGTTCATCATTTTGAATTTCTAACAACACATCTACCAATGCATTTCCAATGCCTAATATCTTTTTCATCTATTTTTTATTTTAATGTTTTATAAATTTTGCTGAACACCATTTGTTCTTTTCTTTATGGGAAACATAATACAATCCTAAAGATTCACATTTTTCTCTAATTAAAGCTAAATCCTCCTCCACATAAAATCCGCTGAGGAAAATAATTCCATTTTTCTCTAAACATTTTTCATATTCCGGTAGATCACGTAATAAGATGTTACGGTTGATGTTGGCAATTATAATTTGGTACAAATCTCCTTTAATCGTTTCAGCATCACCTAGTTTAACTACAATTTGATCAGCATTATTCCGACTATTATTTTCGATATTATTCAAATAGGCCCACTCATCATTATCGATTGCAGTTACAGGAAAAGCCCCTTTCATGTAAGAAAGGATAGCTAATACACCTGTTCCAGCTCCCATATCTAAAACACTCTTTTGAGCAACAGGCTCTTCAAGTAAATACTCAATCATCATGGCAGTTGTTTCATGATGAGCAGTACCAAAAGACATTTTAGGTTCAATCTCAATTTCATAATCCACATGTTCCATTTTTTTGTGAAAAGGAGCTCTTATATAACATTTATCAGCGATTAAAACGGGTGAATAATTGGATTCCCAAAGTACATTCCAGTTTTCAGTTTTCACTTCTTGAATAGAATATTGAATTTTTACTTCATAAGGATGCTCAGTGAGTAATTCATCTATTTGTTCCTTATCAAATAAATCTTCCGGAATATAAGCCAACAATTCTTCTTCTGTTTCTCCATCTGAAAAACTTTCGCAACCAAGATCTCCCAACAAAGCAGTAAACACTTCTTTCCAAGGCTCAGGTTGACTGAACACTAATTTTATTTCTAAATAATTCATAATTAATAGTTTATTGCATGATTTGTCCCGCAAGTGAGAACTTTAATTGGGTGGTCATATTAGTTTTTTTATTTTTAACAACCACGAGATAATAGTTTTTCTTTTCAATCAAACCTCTAACAGAATAATATTCTGATATTTGACACCCTTTATGGTTTTTCTTAATATAACTTTCAATATTGGAGCTAATATTATCACGATTAGCTTCAGTTCTGATCTCTATCATTGAACCGTTGCCTTCCAAAACGACTACCTCTTTTCCTCGAACTCCATAATAACTAGCTAAATAATAACCTTCATCATTTTCAGACCATTCTACCCCGGTAATTTTGGGATATTTTTGTTTAAATGAGGCAATAGCTAACTCAGGGATATCTTGTGGGTTTTCATTTATCACGTTAACAGATAGTTTTTCAAAGATATCTGAAGGTTGTTCTTCATTTGCATTGTATGTTTTTAATATTCTGCCTAATTTATCAAATACAATACTAGTAGATACTTGAGCTTTTTGATTGGCTTTTTCAATAAATTCAACTAATACTTTATCTTGTTTATCAGCACGTGTTTCCTTAATTGCTGTAATAAATTCAAATCCTTTATAATTGGTAGTTAAGTGTTTTAACATAGCACCGGTAATTGCTTCTTCAGGAAGATAGGTGTAGGTTTTTTCCCAAACTCCTGCCTTAGTGAAATACAACTCATTTTTTTGTTCTTTTACGATACAATCAGCAACATAATAAACATCGATAGTATTCCACGTTAAATTTTCAGGTTGCATCACTTTTTTGGCAAATGCCTTTTGAACTACACTAGGTACATCACCTTCTTGAGGTTCTTCTTGAGGTTCTGCTTTTTGTTTTGGAGTGCTTTTTGGAGTTGGTTCTGCTTTTGGTTTAGGCTCAGATTTTGGAGTAGAAGGTTGTTGTTTAGGTTCTGAAGCGGGAGTTTGTTTCTCAGTTTTAGGGGTTTGTTTCACCGTTTTAGGAGTTTGTTTGTTTTTCCCTTTAGGTGCATTTGAGTCTGCAATCTCTTGTTCTGCTTTTTGTTGTACAAGTTGTTGTGGTGTCATTTCAGGTGTTTCAAAGCCTTCAGGATCTTTTCTGCTTAACAATTTTCCAGCATTATCAAAAGTTAGTACTGAAGTAGAAGCCCCAACAACATCAGGTTTAACCTCAATGTAGTAATATAAGGGAACATTAGCCTCCTCTCTGATTTCAGAAATTGGAACGGCAAATTCGGGATAGTTGCGCTCAATATAAGTTAAAATTGCTGAGGGGAGTGTTGACTTTGGAACAATTGTAGCTGCTTTGATAAAAGTACCATCACTTTGGATGTAAGCCATAACGGAAGCACCATCCACTTTAAAACTTGCTATATAAACATCTTCATTCATAGTCCATTGTGAAACTTTAACTTCACCTTGTTGATCAATGAGTGTTTGCTTCACGTCATCTGGAACATTTTCGGATTTGATTTTTTGTGCAAACAAATCAAATGAATGGTTCAATAAAAAGAAAATACTGAAGACAACAGCCAAACGTACAATTTTATTCATAATAAATTATAATTTTTTTAATCTTCAAAAATATGAAAAATATTTCAATAGTTGACAACCCATTTTACTCTTCAAAAAAGGTAATTTTAACCCCTTTAATGGCGATGTTGAATTTTTTCTCAACATGAGAAATAATAAAATTTTCAAGCTCTTTTTCCAAACTAATCATTTTTCTTTCTGTTTGATTCACAATAAAATAAGAATTTTTATTGGAACTATTTAATTCATAAAAAAGCTTGCCATCCATAATTATTTTATCCACTACACTAATATCTTCCATTAACTTTAAAGTATTGTATAAAGTTGATCTACTCACATAATATTTTTGTGATAGGAGTTGATTTCTCAAAAAATCAATTTGAAATGGAGCATTTAACTGGATAATAGCTCTAAGAATTGCAAATCTTTCTTGAGTTTGTTTTAATCCACGACTTAACAATGCATTTGAAAATTGCCTAAATAAATGATCTGTCGATTCTTGAAGATTCATAGTGAACTTTTTTGCAAAAATAGGAATAAATTATTTATCTTTGTACCATCAAAACAATTAAAAAATGACCGCATTAACAAAAACAGATTTTAATTTTCCCAATCAAAAAAGTGTATACCACGGAAAAGTTCGTGATGTATATAACATTAATGATGATCAATTGATTATGATTGTCAGTGATCGTATTTCAGCATTTGATGTAATACTCCCTGAAGGGATTCCATTTAAAGGAGAGATACTTAATAAAATTGCAGGAAAGTTCTTAGATGCTACATCTGATATTTGTCCAAATTGGAAAATGGCGACTCCTGACCCCATGGTTACAGCTGGAATTGCTTGCCAAGGTTTACCTGTAGAGATGATCGTTAGAGGATATCTTTGTGGAAGTTCATGGAGAGCATACAAAAATGGAGCAAGATCCATTTGTGGAGTTCCAATTCCTGATGGAATGAGAGAAAATCAAAAATTTGAAAAACCAATTATTACCCCAACAACCAAAGCAGAACAAGGGATGCATGATGAGGATATTTCTAAAGAAGAGATTCTCAGATTAGGACTTGTTTCACCCGAAGATTATGAATTAGTGGAACAATACACTATGGCTCTTTTTCAAAGAGGGACCGAAATTGCGGCTGAAAGAGGTCTAATTTTAGTCGATACTAAATATGAATTTGGGAAAAAAGATGGCAAAATTTATCTCATAGATGAAATTCATACACCTGATTCTTCCAGATATTTTTACGCAAATGAATACCAAAACAGATTCGATAAAGGGGAACAACAAAAACAACTTTCTAAAGAGTTTGTTAGAGAGTGGTTGATGGAAAATAGTTTTCAAGGAAAAGAGGGACAACAAATTCCGGAAATGACGGAAGAAGTTGTACATTCTATTTCGGAGCGTTATATTGAACTATATGAAAAGATTACGGGTGAAAAATTTGTAAAATCAGACACTAAACATTTACTAGAACGAATCCAAAATAATGTTTTTGATTATTTAAAAAATGGATTATAAAAACGCTTTTGGACTACCTTACGAATACCCTGATCTCTTTGAAGAGCACATGCTTTATGTTCCAAAAAAGGCCGACCCACCGGTTTTGGATGAGAATTATCCTTATGTCAATAAAAAATTAACTTTCAGATTAGCACGATTTGGTATTCTAATTGTTTCACAAACAATTGGTTTTATTTTAGTTAAATTATTGATAGGATTAAAATCCCAAAATCGAAAAATACTAAAGAAATACAAAAAAGAACTAAAGGGCGGAGCCATTAGCATTTGTAATCATGTCCACATGTGGGATTTTATTTGTGTTATGTTTGCTTTAAGACATAGATCATTTTTCTTTCCTGCCTGGCCTAAAAATTTAACAGGCCCTAACAGACACCTCATTCGTTTAGTTGGTGGAATGCCGATTCCAAAACAAAAATCAGGAATTGTTAAATTTCATAACACCATAAAAAATGTTTTAGAAAGGGGTAAATGGATCCATTTTTATCCGGAAACATCTGCGTGGTTTTACTTTGATGCGATTAGACCTTTTAAAAAAGGTGTTTTTTCTTATGCTGTAAAAAACAACAAACCGGTTATCCCTTTAGTAATCACTTTTAGAGATCCCAAAAAGATTTTCAGATTGATATACAGAAAAAAACCATTATTAACCATTACGGTTGGTGAACCCATTTTTCCAGATCAATTACTTACTGAACATGATGCAACTTTAAAGATGTTAAATCAAACTCGGGATTGGATGCAAAAAACAGCTGGTTTTTCCAAGATTATTGATCAAAATATCAAAAGAAGGAGTGAGGTAGAAGTATAAAAAAGTATCATTTTGAAACAATTTTAAA
>Ga0209099_1000601_pt1 | contig 42288 bp, 39 predicted proteins | sample AD_JPNHW2_MetaG_FD_184430 | JGI IMG/M metagenome (GOLD analysis project Ga0209099, IMG submission 184430) | Active sludge microbial communities of municipal wastewater-treating anaerobic digesters from Japan - AD_JPNHW2_MetaG (SPAdes) (version 2) | ecosystem: Engineered > Bioreactor > Anaerobic...
GGTTTACCGGAGAGACCCCGACGATATCGTGGGCATTCTTCTCACCCGTCACTACCTCCAAGCCTCTCTGGAGGGGGGAGTCGAGAGTCTGGAAGGCTATGTTCACAAACCTCTCTTCCTACCGGAGTCCACGCTTCTTCCCCACGCCCTGGAGAGGATCAGGACCGAGAGAAGCCATCTGGCCGTCGTTGTCGACGAATTCGGCAGTTTCGAGGGGATCGTCACCCTCGAGGACATTCTTGAGGAGCTCACAGGGGAGATTAGCGACGAAAAGGATCCGGGGATGCGGCCTCTCCTGAGGAAGGAGAAGAAGCGGTGGGTTCTTCCAGGGGATTTCGGCACCGCGGCCTTCTACTTGGAGGTGGCCGGACGGGCTCCCGAGGAGGAGAGCGAGGATTTCGTCACCCTCGCGGGGTTCCTCCTGGACCGTTTGGGCCACATACCGGAAGTCGGCGAAGAGGTTCGGGAAAAGGGCTTCCGCTTCTCGGTGCTGGAGATGGAGAGGCAGACGATCAAGTCAATTCTAGTGGAGATGGACAATGAAGATTCTTGCGACCAATAAAAAGGCTTACGGGGAGTACGAGATCCTCGAATCCCTCGAGGCGGGCATCGTCTTGACAGGACCGGAGGTGAAGTCCTCCCGGCGGGGAAGCTTCAACCTGAAGGACAGCTTCTGCAGGTTCAAGGCGGGAGAGGCCTTCCTGGTCAATTCGTATATCGCCCCTTACGTGCAGGCCTCATACAACAACCTGGACCCCTCCAGGGATAGGAAGTTGCTCCTGAACCGACGGGAGATTCTCCGTTGGTTCTCCAAGGTGAAGGAGAAGGGGCTGACCGTTGTTCCCCTCAAGGTTTACCTCAACCCCAAGGGCCTCGTGAAGGTTGAGATCGCGCTGGCCAAAGGGAAGAGGGTTCACGAGAAGAAGGATAAGATCAAGGAGAAGGTTGAGCGCCGTGAGACCGATCGCTTCCTGAAGAGGGGCGGCCGGGAGTAGAATGCTTCTCCTTCGCCTGAAACGGTTCCTGTTGAAGAGGCTCTTGGCCCTTCCAGAGCCGAACGGGCGAAGAACCGGGCGGCTGGGGGAACTCTTCGCCCTCATGACGCTTAGGCTTGAGGGTTACCGCATCCTGGAGACAAACCGGCATCTCTCCTTCGCCGAGGCGGACATCGTTGCCGAAAGGAACGGGGAGATCGTGGTCGTGGAGGTGAAGGTTCGTCGAGGAGGGGTCTACGGCGATGCCAGGGACTCTCTCTCGGCCAAGAAGATCGAGCGGCTGAGGAAACTGGCCCTCTTCTGGAGTGAAGGAGAACAGAGGAACGCCCGCCCTCTCCTCTTCGCGATCGATGTGAAGGGATCGAAAGTGTGTTATAGTATTTTGGAGGTCTTGGAATATGGCTGAGTCCGGAAAACCGCTGGAAGCGTTGTTTGCCCGTTCCCAAGACTTCAACGATCTGGACTTTCGGCTTCTCCTCGAACAGCTTCTCAAGAGGGGGGGGAAAGAGATCGAGGACGGCGTAGCCCTCTCCTTGGTGAACGGCTCCCTCTCCCTGCGGATACGGATGAACCTGATTCGTGTCACCGGCTATGTTCAGAGGAGCCTCTTCCTGGTGAACCTGAAGAGGGTCCTGGAGAACGAGAACAACCCCTCTCTGGTCAAGGAGTCCATCCTGGCCGTCTCCAAATACAACGACCGTAGGGCCCTGAACATTCTGAGCAGCGCCCTCTCCCGGATCAAGGACCCCTCCCTGGAGGGGATCATCAGGACCGAAATGGCCAGGATCAAGGACAACAACCCTCTGCTGGCCCTTATGCCCCGTTTCCTCGAGGGAAAGGCGAAGATGAAGAACTTCCGGACCACCGTGGAGATCTTGAAGAAGGTCTTGTCCCCCGCGGACTGTCGCACCTTCCTCCCCTTCCTCAAGGGGCAGGAACCGACTCTTGCGTACGGGGCCTTCGAGGTTCTCTGCTACCGGGGGGACGAGGGTCACTTCCCTTCTCTCCGGGCCTTCTATCAGGAGAAGGCCGGCCTCTTCATCGAAGGGCATCGGGAGGAGACGGAGCTCTTCTACGTGGCCTCCGGCGCATGGGAGAACTATGTGGAGCGTTTTCACAAGATCGCCTCCGAGATCCTGTCGGAGACCATCGATCTCTTCCAGCGTATCGAGGAGACCCGGATTCGGGAGCACCTTCTCGGGATCATCGCCGCCGAAGAGAAGGGGGTCCTCTTCCTTGGACAGGTTTACAAAGAGAGGGAAGAGCTCCGGGCGGTTTGCCGGGAGAAGCTCTCTTCCTCCGAGGAGGGGGCCGAGATTCTTCTCTCCTCTTATGGAGAAGACCCGAAACCGGAGACTACGGCGGCCCTGCTTAAGAGCGAAAAGGGGCGTAACCACTTCCTCGCCCTCTGGAACGAACTCCCCCTAGAGGAGAAAGAGAGGCTTCTCGCTCTCCTGAGAGAGGAGAGCTACGAAGATTTCCGCGAGAGGGTCTATGAGGCTCTCGTCGCTCCCAACGTGAACCTCCAGAAGCAGGCTCTCCAGACGGTCCTCTCCTTCCGGGACCTCGGAGCCGAGGCGACTCTTCTCGACCCCGCCAAGAGGGGGTGTTTCGGGACGCTGGAGAGGGAGTACATCAACCTTGTTTCCGAGCTCTTTCCCTCGAGGCTTATCAACCTTGCCGTGGAAGAGGCGGGACAGAGTGGAGAGTTCTCCGCCTCCCGGTTCAGGCTTATCTGGGAGAAGATCGCCCTCTTCGGTCAGTGGGAGCCACTGCTCCGGTGGGAGAACAGGGACAGCTTCCTGACCCTTACCGAGAAGGTGGCGAAGTTGGGTGCCCCCGATATCGGCGTTCCCTTCATTCAGGCCTACAGTAGGCTGAAAACCATCAGCCCCGCCACCTTTGCCATCCTTCAGAAGGGGTGGACCACTTTTCTCTCCCTGCGAAAGGAGGAGATCTCCGACGAGGAGAGGGCGGAGGTGCCTAAGGCCGAAGAGAACCTCGAGGCCTTGGGAAGGCTCCTCAACCCTCTGGAAGAACCGGTGAAGTCAGCCCTCTACATCCTCCAGAAGGAGACCCTTGACCCTGCAGCCCTCAGGGCCTTTTGGGAAACGAACCCTCTGGCCTTTGCCCTGCTCAGGGAGCGAATCTGTGAGAGGGTCAAGAACGCGCTTCTTTCAACAGACGCTCCGGAACAGACCCTCGCGGTCTTGGGGGTCTTAGGCCTCTCCCCTCTCTTCTCCTCCTACTTTGCCAAGGAGATCGAAGAGTTGAGTCGTTCCGAGAAGTACCTTGTTAAGAGTGAGGCGGAACGCCTTCTTTCAAGGATGTCTAAGGAGAGGCTCATCCTGGTAGAGACCGAGGATCCGAAGCTTAAGTGGACCGTGGAGGCCCAGATTCGGGAACTCCTGCCGGACTTCAAGATCATCTCCAACCTGAACCAGGGGGAGCCCGCGCAGGTTTTGGCCGATCACGAGAATCTCCGCCGAGAGAGCGCCCTTCAAGGGGGACCCTGGGGGGTGACCGCGTTCCTGAAGGATCCCACCGAGCACGGGGAACTCCAGGGTGAAGGCTCTGTCCGTGCTTTCCTCCCCCCCTACAGTATGGCCAAGATCTTCTACCCCCTCTTTAAGGACCTTTTCCCATGGCGCAGATCCTAAAACTGCCTCCGGAGATCGCCGGCAAGATCGCGGCCGGGGAGGTGATCGAAAACCCCCTCTCCGTGGTGAAGGAGTTGGTGGAAAACTCCTTGGACGCCGGAGCGGAGAGGGTGGAGGTGCGCCTCGAAGAGGGGGGGCGACGGCTGATCGAGGTGAAGGACGATGGAGAGGGGATGGCTCCGGAAGAGCTCTCTTTGGCCGTCGAGCGTCACGCGACCTCCAAGATCAGGGAGGTGGAGGATTTGGAAACAGTGGCCACCCTGGGGTTCCGGGGAGAGGCCTTGGCGAGCGTTGCGGAGATCTCCCGGCTCTCCCTCCTCTCCACCAAGAGGGGAAACTCCTCCTGTTACGGGATAGAGGTGGAGGGGGGACACCTCTTGAAGGGGCCTGAGGAGCAGCCCTTCATGAGAGGGACCCGGCTTCGGGTGGAGGATCTCTTCTACAACCTTCCCGCCAGACGCCACTTCCTCCGGAGCATCGCCACCGAGGGCAGGAGCGTCAGCTCCTTTCTTCGCAGCATGGCCCTTGCCTACCCGACCGTGGGATTCTCCCTCCATTCGGATGGTCGGGAGGTCTTCTTCTACGAACCGGTGGAGGATCCGGGAAACCGCTTCTTCCAAGTTTATGGGAGGGAACCCTGGTACCGCTTCTTCCGTCCCCACCAAGACGAAAGGGGGAACTTGGGCCTGGAGGGGTTTTTCCTGAAGCCCGGCCTGGAAGAGGAGAGACGGCTTCCCCAGGTACTCTTCGTTAACCGAAGGCTGGTTCGTGAGAAGTGCTCGATACAGGCGGTCTACTCGGCCTATGAAACCTTCTTGAAAAAGGGGGTGAAACCCGGATATGTTCTCTTCCTCTCGGTTCCCCACTCCCAAGTGGAAGTGAACATCCACCCGACCAAGGCGGAGGTGAAATTTCGCGAGACCGACAGGATCTTCTCGTTCCTACGCTCCTCTCTCAGACTCTTCCTGGAGGGAAGGGCGGCGGAGGGAATCAGCCCTGAAGAGGCTTCGGCCGAAAGTTTCACCCCCTCTCTCTCTAAACCGCTCTCTTCCTCTGGTTCTGGGAGCCTTGGCTATCGGGAACCTTCCCCGCGGGAGGGAGAAGAGACGCGCTCCCCGAAGGGGCAGGGGCCTGAACCCTCCCTCTTTCCCTCACCGGGTCCACTCTTTCGGGTGATTGGTCAGTACCGGGAGAGCTACATCCTCATCGAGAAAGGGGGAGACCTGGTTGTGGTCGATCAGCACAACGCCGACGAGAGAGTCCGCTACGACAGACTCTCCAACGGCGAGGGGAGAAGCGAGAAGAGGAGCCCCCTCTTCCCCATCATCCTGGAGGTGGACGGTTGCGAGGACCGGGAGGAGAGGCTCGCCAAGTTGGAACCCTGGGGGTGGGAGGTGGAGGCTTGGGGGGAGAGGAGCGTCGTGGTCAAGGCTTTTCCCGTGGAGATGGACCCCGCAGGGGTGGGGGAGTTCCTCCGGGAGTACCTGGAGGGGGACGGTAAGGGAGAGGCGCCGAGGGAGGATCTGCTGAAAATGATGGCCTGCAAAGGGGCCATCAAGGTCAACCACCCCTTGACCCTTCAGGAGATGGAGAACCTTGTGGGGTCGCTCTTGGTGAGCTCCAACCCCCTCTTCTGTCCCCACGGCCGACCGATTCTCTTCACCCTTTCCGAAGAGGATGTCCGTCGTCCCCTCCAGAGGAAGTAACCCCTTGCAGAGAGGAGACCCTCTCCTCTAAGGCGAACCGCTTCCCCCGTCTCTCCCCTTCCTCCCCGGAGAGGTACTCGTCGCTTCTACTCCAGAGGGAGAAGAACTCCCGGAAAGCCTGGAAAAACTCTTGATTCTTTAAAGCCGCGAGGAGAGCCTCGGAGCGTTGGGGGTCGACGGCGAGGGAGAGGAGGGAATCCGCCGGTTCTTCTCTCTCCACGACGGGGTAGGAGAGCAGGGGCGGTGTTGTCTCCAAGAGGGCCTTGAGGCGTATGCGGGGCTCCGGCAGGGAGATCCGATTGCGGTAGGCCTCGGTGTAGGGGTAGGGGATGAGGTAGGGGCTCGTGGGGAGGAGGTGAAACCGGGGGAACCTTGTGGAGAGCTCCCAGAGGAGAAAGAACTCCTGCCAGAACTCGTCCCATGTGGAGTCCCCGTCTAGGATGATCCAATAGTGGTAGTGGTCGACCCCTAGGTCCTCTGCCATCTTCCCTAACTCTTCGAAGAAGGCCTTGGGAACGGGTCTCTTTCCCAACCGCTCCTCTCTTCGAGGGAGAAAGGCATCCGTGCCGATCCAAAAGAGGGGGGAACCGAGGAAAAAGACGGGGTCGCTCAGGGTTTCGAAGAGGTCCCGCCGCAGGGTCCCCCTCCCCGTCGAGAGGGCTCCCAAGGAGGTCTGGAGGCCGTGGACCCTGTATCCCTTCTTGGAAAGAGTCTTCAAGAGGGGAAGGGCGACTTTCGGGGAGGCGGGAAGGTCGTCGTCGTTGATGTTTACGGAGAGGGCCTGTCGGGTTGGGGAGATCTTCCGGAGCTCCAGCTCGTTCCGGTGGTCTTCGAGGAGGCGTTCTAAGGCCTCCGGGGAGGTGGAGCGGATTCTTCGGCCGTGAACATGGGAACAGAAACGGCAGCGGCCGATACACCCACGGGAGAGGTTCAGCTCCAGACCCAGCGCGAGGGCCCGATCGTCGAGAAGGGAAAAATCCAGGGGAGCGTCCAGATTCTCGGCAAGGTTGACCTTGTCCAAGGAGGCCAGGAGAAAGAGCCCCTTATCACGGAAGAGGAGCCCCTCCCAGGATAAGCTTCTCTCCAGGAGCGCTTCCGCGCTCAGGGTCCGCCATCGGACCATCTCCTTCAGGAGGGGGCCGATCCGCCCCTCCCCTTCGCCCCGGTAGAGAAAGTTGAGCTGGGGAAGGTGGACGGCTGTGGCCAGGGGAGCCAGGGAGGGGAGGGGACCTCCCGCACCGAGGAGCCCCGGGTAGCTTGCCCGGATACTCTTGAGCCGTGGAAGGATGGAGGGAAGGAAGTCGTCGTAGAGGGTAAACCCCCAGACTTCGGCCTCAGGAGGGCGGGGAAGGGCTCCTTCCAAGGGGAGTAGGGAGAGAGAGCTTTCGAGCCCCTCCCTCCGGCACTCACCGGCCAGGATCAGAGGCGCTGGAGGAACGGGAAGGCTCTCCCAACGGGTATCTTGGGGGGAGTAAAAGGTGGAAAAGTGGGTGGAGGGAGAGGAGAGAGGGGGGGGAGAGGAGGGAACCTCCTTGACCGGAAGCTCTTCCCAGAGGAAGGAGGTCTCCGGTGTCGGGAGGGAGAGGAAGTCCCGTCCCCGAATCCTGAGGCGGGAGGGGGTCCCATCCCCTCCGATGAGCCCGCCGGCGAACTCTCCCTTCCGCCGAAGGGAGAGGATATCCATGAGCAGATCTTCACACCGTTTTTGGGCGATTTCGCCGAAGAAGAGCCAGTGGCCCTTCCAGAGAAGAGAATCCGCGGGGGGTGTCAAAGGCGAAACCTGATGGTCACCGGACCGTCGCCGGTTCCCTTGAGGGTCTTCAGATAGGCGGAGATGACGTTTCTCAGAGCGTTTCCGGTAAAACCGTTCAGACTCAGCCTCTGGTTGCCGACCTGAACTGAGATCTCCTGGGACGAGTCGTTGACGCACTCCTTCGGTGAGGCCTTCCCGGCGACAATCTCTCGGGCCAGGGCGCGGCAACTCTTCTTTCCGCAACCCCCGCAATCGAAGCCGGGGAGGAGAAAACCAGAGGTTAAGAGACGGGCCGTCAATTCGGGAATCTCCTGTGGCCCGAAGAGGGTGACTCCGGGGATTTCCATGGGGGAGAGGGAGAAACAGGCCAGCTCAAGGCCAGTGGATAGCTCTTCCCACTCTTGAGGGCTGCGGAGGCAAAGGATTCTCGGAAGCCGGAAAACCTCTTTGAACCCCTCTAGGAGGAGGAGATCGCCCTCCACCTCCTCAGGGTAGGTGGGTAGAGGGAGGAGCTTGTGGGTGAGGAGAGCCGAGCCCTCACGAAAGAGTCCCTCCACAGTGGAGGCGTGGGGGAAGAGGCGCATGGTGTCTTCCATCCCTGAAGGAAGGGGCTCTTGGCTGTGCTTGATCACGTGGGGCCGAAGGTGGGGCGAATCCCTGTGAAGGGTCTCCAGAATGCCCTCTAGAAGAAGGGTTTTCCCGCTCTTCTTGTAACCCACGACGGCGACGGCCGGGAAGGGGATCATCTTTCACCTCCGAAAATAAGGAAACCTCACGCCGGAGAGGCCTCACCGGCGCTTCGGTCGATAGAGAAGATCGTCGAGACTCCAGGCTCTTTCATGGTGATTCCGAAGACCGCGTCGGCGACCTCCATGGTCTTGGGGTGGTGGGTGATCAGGATGAACTGGGTGGAGAGCTCGTAAGTCTTGAGCAGCTTCTTGAGGCTTTCGACGTTGATTTCGTCCAGAGGGGCGTCGATCTCGTCGAGGACGCAGATAGGGGCCGGCTTTAACCTGAACATGGCGAAAAGGAAGGCCAGGGAGGCTAAGGCCTTCTCCCCTCCTGAAAGGAGTTGAAGGTTTTGGAGCCTCTTGCCGGGGAGCCTGACGTTGAGCTCCACTCCCGTGTTGAGGAGGTCTTCCGGGTCCAGGAGGGTGACCTCCGCGCTGCCTCCGGGGAAGAGGATGGCGAAGACCTCTCTGAACCCTTGGTTGACGGCTTCGACGGTCTCGGAAAACCGTTTCTTACTCTCTTGGTCGATCTTTTCGATGATCTGTTGCGTGTTCAGGATGGATTCTTCTACATCGACCTTCTGCTTCGTGTAGAAATCCGTTTTTTCACGGAACTTGGTCAACTCGCTCTCGGATTCGAAGCGGACGTCAGCGAAGAGGTCGAGCTCTTCCTTGAGCTCTTCACACTGTTTCGTCAGGTCTCCTTCGTCGCCGGTGCAGGGGTTGCGCAGAAGCTCCTCCCTGTTCAGTGTCAACTCGTTCCAAAGATTCTCTTCCAAGTTGATGAGATCACGTTCCAGGGCCGCTTTCTCTACCTCTTTCTCCCCTTGGGAGGCGGTGAGCTGAGAGATCTTACGGGCGAAACTCTTGACGCTCTTCTCACGGTCGTCCATGAGGGCCTTTAACTCTCCCTCCCGACCGAGAACCTCAACGAGCTTGGCCTCCTCTGCTTTCAAGAGGGTCAGGGCCTCTCCTTTCTCCCGCTCCTTCTCTTCCTTCTCCCCCTTCAGCCTCTCCCGTTCCCTTTCCAGGTCCAGAGCCTCTCTCTTCCATTGGCTCTGGTGGGCTTCTTCGGTTTTTTTCCTCTCCTTGAGCCCTTCGGCCTCCTTCTCGAGGGAGATCAGCTCCTTCTCGCTCTTGGTGATCCCCTCTCTTCGCAGGTCCACCTCTTTGAGCCTCTCTTGGCGGGCTTTCTTCGCGTTCTCCCATCGGCTTTCGCTCTCCCTCTTCCGGGCCAAGAGCCTCTCCTCTTCGAAGGACAACTTCTCGATTTTCTCTTCCAGGGCCAGAATCTGGCCCTCCAAGGCGGCCTCCTCCTGTTCGGCGGCGAGAATCTCCTTGTTGACAACCCGGAGCCGTTCCTCCATCCCTTCCGTCTTCACGGCCAGGAGCTTCTTCTCTTGAGCGATCTTCTCTCCCCTCTTCTCTTCCTCTCTCTGACGCTGTTCCCAGAGGGCGACATCGTTAAAGGCTTCGCTCTTCTGCTTCCTCAAGGCTTCGGCGGCGCTCTTCGCCTCATCCCGTTCCCTCTCCCTCTCCTTGAGACGGGAATCCAGGTCCCGAAGGCGTTCCTTCAGGAGGAGGAGACCCTGCTTCTCCCCGCGGGTGACCTGACCGTTGTAGGAGAGGAAGTAACCGTCGCCGGTTATGAAGTTGCGGCGCCTCTTCCTCCATTCGACGACGGCCTCCTGAAGGGATGGGGAGTGCTCGAGGGGGGGGAGAAAGTCCAGGGATGGGGAGTCGATGTACTGGTCGTAGAGGGGGCACCGTTCGACTTGAGAGAGGATGTAGGCACGTTTCGGGTCGTGTTGAATCTCTTCGCAACTCTGAGCCGGACTCAGGTCGAGAAGGGATTCGAGAAACCAGGAGAGGGCTTCCGGGAGGTCCCCCTTGAGGGAGATCTCCTTGCCCAAGGCGAGGGAGCGTTTCTTCAGGATCTCTTCGGTTTGGCGGTGGTACTCCTTGCTCAGGGCGGAGACCTTCTCGTAGTGAAGTTCAGCCTCTCTCAGGGCGGCCTCACACCCTTCAGACTCCCTCTTCAGCCGTTCCCTTTTTCCCTTGGCCTCCTCCAGGGGTTTGCTGAAATCCTCGATACCCTGGTCACTCAGCTCCTTCCCCTTGGCCAGCCAGAGGTCTCTCTCCTTCTCCCACTCCTGGACCATCTTCAGGGAGTGCTCCCGCTTCTGCTTCGAACTCTGAAGCAGTTTTTCCAGGGAGACTTTTCTGTTGGAAAGGTCTGTCTTGCGGGAGAGGGCTTCCAGGTAGAGTTGGCGGTGGTCCTGGACCTCATCCTCCAAGACGCGCTCACCTTCCTCCTCCTTCTCCCACTTTCTCTTCAGATCTTCCAGGGCGCTCTTCTCCCCCTCCCATCTGGCCAGGACTCCCTGGCGAAGCGAGACGATCTCCTCCTCTCTCTTGGCCATGGCGGCGAGGTTCTTGCCGCTCTCCTCTTCCCAACGGCGGTTCTTGGCCAAAGCTTCTTCAACCTCTTGGCTCCTCTTCCCGTTGGCTCCGAGGAGGTTGATCAGGAGGTCCCTGCGGGAAGTGCATCGGAAACAGCTCTCCCTTTGAGCCTTTACATCTTCTTGAAGGGTCCAGAAGGAGGAGTTCGTCCGGGCCAGTTCGCTCTCCGCCCCCTTCTGCTGAATCCGGAGCTCTTCCAGGCGCTTCCACATCTCCTTGACCGCTCCCAGAAGTTCCTCCCGCCTCCTCTCCATCCCCTCCAGACGAATACGGTAGAAGGATCGGCGCAGGTCGCGGTACTTCGTCTTCAGTGTTCTGTAGCGGAGGAGCTTCTCCCACTCCTTTTCCCAAAAAAGCCTCTCCGTTTCGACTTCCTTGAGAATGTTCTCAACCACGGTCAGGTTGTTCTGGCTCTCGATGAGCTTGAGGGTCGCCTCCCTCTTCTTCTCCCTGTAACGGGAGATCCCCGCGGCCTCCTCCAGGAGGCTTCTCTTCTCCAGGGGGCCCATGGTGGCCAGACTTCCCACCATCCCCTGTTCGATGAAGAAGTAACGCCGGTCCCCCAGACCAAGGGAGTAGAGATCGTCGGTCAGGTCTTTCAGGCGAACCTTCTGGGAGTTGATCCGAAAGACCGACTCCCCGTCTCTGAAGGATTTCCGTAAGAAGACCTTCTCTTCGTCGTCCTGGGAGAGGGTGAAGACCAGAGAGACCTCCGCGGAGGCCATAGGCTTACGCCTGTGGTTGCCGTTGAAGATGATGTCTTGTGTGTTGGTCCCCCGGAGAGTGGAGATCCGTGTCTCTCCGAGTCCCCAGAGGAGGGCGTCCAGCACGTTGCTCTTCCCGCTCCCGTTGGGGCCGATGATCACGTTGATTCCCCTCTTCAGGATCATCTCCTGACGGTCGGGGAAAGATTTGAAACCGAACAGGTCGATCTTTTTCAAGTAAGCCATGGCTATGGTCCCTCTATTATAGGTGAAAAGGGGGAAAGGGAGAAGAGGGCCTCAGCCCAGTGTCGGTAGGGAGACCTCTACACAGGCTCCCCCTGAGGGGGAGTTGAAAGCGCGGACCGAACCCCCGTGCTCGGAGACGATCTTTTGGGTCAGAGGGAGACCCATCCCTTTGTTCAGATCGTTGACTTTCGTGGTGTAGAAGGGGGTGAAGATCCGCTCGAAGTCCTGAAACCCCGGCCCGTTGTCCTCAATGGTGAGGGTGATCTCCTGAGCCTCTTGCTGGCGGGAGAAGATACGGATGGTCCCTTTCGCCAGGTCTCCCTCCCTCAGGGCTTCCCAGGAGTTGCGGACAAGGTGGGTGAAGACTTCCCGAAGCTGGGTGTAGTTGCCGAAGACTCTCAACTGAGGGGGAATCTCGATGCGAACGTTCAAGGAGGAGGGGAGTTTGAGTGAGGTCACAGCTTCGACGACCAGACAGGCCAGAGAGAAAGAGGCCTTCGTCACCCGGGCCTGAGAGCTGAGGGATGCCATCTGGTCGAGAAGGGTCAAGATCTTTTCGGCGGAGGCGTAGATTTTTAAGATCTTCTTCTGCCCCTCTTCGCTGAGCTCTTTCATGGAGAGCCACTCCTCTGTCGAGGCGATGAGGCTCCGCAGAGGGAGCTGAATCTTCTCGTTCACATCGAAGAAGAGCTTCGTCATCATCTCCTGCTTCTCCGAGAGGATGAGCTTCTCCTTGGTCGTTTGGAACTCCCTCTGGAGCTCTTCTATCCTTCGGATGTTGTCGAGCAACCGTCTCCTCCTCTGGTCGATGGTCTCTTCCAGAAGGGATTGGTACTTCTCCCGGTCCTTGAGGGCGGAGCCGACCTGGGCGATCAGGTCGTTGATCAGAGAGACGATGGGGTAAAGCTCCGAGGAGGAGGCGATCTGAATGGGTTGAGGCGTGTCCGAGAGTTCGAGCCTGCTCGTGACATCCTGAAGTTCTTGAAGGTAACGGCGGACAAAGACGGCCAAAAGGGTGTTGATGACCAGAATGAGGAAGAGAGAAGAGGAGGCGAAAAAGAGACCCGATCTCCAGAGGGGGGAGGAGATCTTGCGGGGCGAGACGGCCAAGAGGACCTGACCGAGGTACTTCTGGTTGTGGTAGATCGGCGTCTTGAAGGAGAGGGGGGGCAACTTCTCCCGACTCCATCCCTTCGCGTAGGGGGAGGAGAGAATCGCCAGAGGCAGCCCATCCTTGTCAGAGATCTCCATATAGTCCAGGGAAGGGGTGAAGAAGAGAGAGGACTTTCTTTGAATCTGGGCGGGGTTGAAGAGCCAGAGGGGGATACGCATCTCTTGGGCGACCAGAAGTCCTGTGTCCCTGAGAAACTCCCGCTGGTTCCTGATGAGGTTGTTCTTCTGGACGTTCAAGAAAAAAAAGGTGGCCGCCAGGAAGAGGAGCGAGGAGAAGAGGACCGAAAGGATGAGGATACGGCGACGGATGCTTTTGTAGTGTTTCATCGGTTAGGTAAGCGGATCTCTCTAAAATCGTAGAATCCGAAGGAGGAGATAGGGAAGGAGAGGACCTCTTTGCCGGCCAGAATATGGATCGGAGGGTAGTAGAGGGGAAGAAGGGGGATCTCCGCCCGGATGTGGGAGAGGATCCTCTGGACCTCCTCTCGCTTCTGGCTGTCCGTGAGAGAGGAGAGCCGTACGAGGGAGGAGGTTACCTTGGGGTTTGAGTACCCCCCAAAGTTGTACTGTCCCTGGGGGGAGAGGAAGTCTTGAAGAAAGGCCTGAGCGGGAAGAAAACCCGCATCGGGGTTGTGGGTGATAAGGTAGAGATCAGCTGGGTTGGAGGCACTTCCGGAGCGAACCGTCCTGACATACTCTTCATGGGACTGGACGATAAGCTTGGTGGGAATCTTCTTCTCTTTGAGAAACTCGAGAAGCCTTTTGGAAAAGCGCTCTCTCCCGCGGTAGGATGTGGTGAGTACGGTGACCGGCCGGTAGGGTCGTCTCTTGAGGATGAAGGGGCCTTGCCCTGGCTTCGATTGGGGGAACGGGGCCAGGGAGAAGTACTTCAACCCCATGGAAAGAAGGCCGTAAACAGAGGATGAAGAGAGCTTCTCTTCCGCTAAGACCTTAGGGATGTCGAACTCTTCGGCGATGAGGCGGCGGAACTCGCTCCGCCGACCCCAGGGACGATGGAAGTTGAAAAAGAGGTATTCCACGGAGGTGGAGGGGGTCTGAAGGTGGCGTGAGGAGCGTTCCCACCCTTGAGGAGGGTCGAAGTTCTCCTCCAGGAGGCAGACTTCGTTGGCGGAGAGGGCCCTCTGCCGGGAGTAGGGGCGAACGGTGATGGTCCGCGGCGCGTGAGGCAGGGGGATGAAATACCGGGGAGAGAGTCCTAGCAGAAGTTCATGGGGGGAGGAGATCAGGATTCGGTAAGGCCCGCTTCCGATGTACCCGCCGGGACCTCTCTTGAAGATAGAGAAGTTGATATCCGCTAAGACGTAGAAGAAGTGAGGGTCAGGGCGGATGAGGGTGAAGCGGAGAGTCGTGGGGTTCAGGACCTGAATCCCTCTGACCTCACTCCGCCTCTTCTTGATGAAGTCGGAAAAACCCTCGAGAGAGGCGACCTGCGGGGAAAAGTAGGGGTTGAACCTCTCCAAGGAGGTCTCAAGGCTTCTCTTCACCGAGGCGGCGTCCAGGGGGGAGCCGTCTTCGAAGGAGATCCCAGGGCGGAGGAAGAAGGTAAAGACCCTCTTGGAGGGGTCGATCTTCCAGCGGTAGGCCAGGTCGGCCGTCAGTGTGCCGGTGCCATCGAAGGAGACGAGACGGCTGAAGAGGTTCTGTACGAGGTAGGAACGGCTCGTCTCAAGGATGGGGAGGCGGACGGTCTCCCAGCTCTTCACAGAAAGGATCAAATCCGCTTTCGTGGGCAAGGCGGAAAGAGTTGAAGAGAAGAGAAGAGAGAGGAGCAGAAGAACCCGGAGAAAGAGACTCTGCGCCGCCATGAAACCACTATAAGACAATCCAGGAAGGGTGTCAACAACCTGGGGTTTGACTTGCCTTGGCCTTTTCATTACAATGTTTTTCTGCGAGTATGAGGAGAGGGACGATGGAAGGTTTCTTCAGAAAAACGGTCAAGGTGGTACTTCGCTTTGTCTTCCTGGGGGTGGCCGGAGCATGCCTTCTCCTCCTTTCCGGTTGTGCCGGGCCCGTCAGAGTGGAGTACCCCGGAGGAACTACACTGAAGGCGCCTGTGATCCGAGTCGGTCTTGTTCAGGGGGCAGAGGCCTTGGAATTGGGATCCACGGGCGGGATGAGGATCTACAAAGGGATGAACCTTCTGAGGGACTATCCGGCCGGGAAGATTCTCTGTGTCCCAGTGGAGGGAGGAATCGAGGTTCGATCGGGGGAGGAGAGGAGCAGGGTCTCCGAGATAACCCTGGTCCCTGAGAGAGACTCTCTCCTCAAGTCTGGAGAGCGGACCTACCGGGGGCTCTTCACCCTGAGCCTCCGAAACGGCAAGCTTTTGTTGATCAACCTCCTCTCTCTGGAAGATTACGTGCGGGGGGTCCTGCCCTACGAACTCTCTTCGGAGAAGTATCCGGAGATTGAGGCCCTTAAGGCTCAAGCGGTGGCAGCGCGAACCTACGCCCTCTACACCCGGGGGAAGTTCGAAGCCCAAGGGTTCGATATTTGCAGTACCGAAGAGTGCCAGGTCTACGGGGGAACCGAGCGGGAAACCCTCCTTTCCAACAAAGCCGTTGAGGAGACCGAGGGAAAGGTTGTCGTTTACGGCGGCTCCTTTGCCAAGACGCTCTATTCCTCCACCTGCGGCGGCCATACCGAGAGCAACGGCGCGGTCTTCCTCGAAAAGGAACTGCCCTACCTTGTGGGAAGGCCTTGCCAGTACGACAACTTCCGCCTCCAGTGGATCCGCACATCCTCTTCCTCGGGCTTTCCTCCCGAGATCGGCTTGGCCCTGGCCCTAAACCTTGTGGACGACCGAGCCATGAAAGGCTTGGACCTTCCTCTGACTGCGTCCAAGGCGGAGGAGTATTTCGGCAACCTGGGAAAGATTACCGGTCGGGCCTGGAAAGGAAGGGTGGAGGGAACGACCGTTAAGGCCCTTCTGCCCGTTTTCGACCATTTTTTCTCCCTCCGGGAGAAGTCCGGTAAGGAGCACGGCGAGGCGGCTCCGGAGGAAAGGGTTCTCCTCTATCTCCAGAAGAGGGGCTTCTCGGGGGAGAAGGGGGAGGCTCTGGAGCGGCCTCTCACCTTCCGGTCACTCCTGGTCCTCTCTGGGCGTCTTTTCATGGGGAGCTATACGATCTTCACGGAAGGGACGTTCCTGAAGATGGGGAAAGAGGGGCTCATCTTTCAGGAGAGAGGGGCCCTTCCTCAGAGTGGGAAACCCTCGCCGGCGGTGGAGAAGGAGTACTCCGTCGACCCTGCGGCTTTCCTCTACCGCGATGCGGAAGGGGTTGTCTCTCCGGCGACACTTCTCTTTCTCACCGGCGCCGAGAGAGTTCAGTTTCTTGAGGTAAGAGGGAAGATCCTCTTCATGAAAGTTCTCTACCCTCCCTTCTTTTCCAATCCGGATTCCAACAGCCTCTACCCGTTCTGGCATAAACGGTACTCCCGGGATGAGCTTGAGGCGAGGCTTCGCCAATATATGACCCTGGATAGGCTTGTCGACATCGTCCCGGTAGCCCACGGGGCCTCTGGAAGGGTCACAGGGTTGGAGGTTCAGGGAATCGAGGGCTCCAAGAGGTTCGAAGGGATAAAGATCAAGACCATCCTTGGACTCAGAGATCTCAACTTCTTCTTGGATAGAGAGTTCGGCCCCTCCGGAGAGATAACGGGGCTGACCTTTCTCGGGCGAGGGTGGGGCCACGGTGTCGGACTCTGCCAAGTCGGGGCCTACGGGATGGCCAAGGAAGGTTCTAAGTACAAGGAGATCCTTCTCCATTACTATCCCGGTACCCGGGTGGAGAACCTCTCGAAGGTGGAAAAGAGGGAGTAAGAGGGGAGGAGGAGCTCCCCCCCTCTTCTTTGCAGCTACCCGACGAAGATTTTGTCTTTGAGCTTCAGAAAGGTCTTTTCCCCGATTCCCTTCACCTTCATCAGATCTTCGATCTTCTGAAAACGTCCGTTTTTTGTCCGGTAATCGAGGATTCTCTGGGCGGTCTTCTCTCCGATCTTCGGTAGAGTCACCAACTCTTGAACCGTAGCAGAGTTAAGGTTGATCTTCTTGACCCCTGAGGGTGGAGTGGGGCTCTTCTGAGCCTGGGCGATCAGGGGCGCGGCGAGAAGAAAGAAAACGATGAAAAGGGCTGTCACAGAACGGGTTGTTCTCATTTTCCCTCCTTGGTAAACGCGGAATACCTTCCGACGTCAAGAGCCGTGCCAGAGAAAAAAGGGGGGGAAAAGGCCGTAGCGGGGGCGAAGCGTAAAGTTTCTTTTCCTCTTTCAGGGAGGGGACTTTACAAACATCTCGATGGCGTTTCCGAAAACGTAAAGAAAAGTATTCGTTCTCTTCTTTTGAGAGAGAAAAGAGGAGGAAAGAGCGGGGAGAGAGCATATCTGCGGCAGGAAGAGAGTTGGCACCGTTGTTGCCTAACAAAAGAGAGGAGGCGGCAATGGAAGGTAGAGGGGAGAGAGGCTTCACCCTGTTGGAGACGGTGGTGGCATTGGCTGTTTTTGCGGGAGCCCTTCTTTTGCTTGTGCGGGGGCTGGGGGCTTTGGAGGAGCTTCGACGGCGCTCCTGTTGGGAGAGGGAGCTCTTCGAGCGGCTGAACAGTATGGGGGACGGGCTCCATTTTCCTGAGGGTCGGGAGAGCTGGAGGAACCGCCCCCTCCTCTACTGCCTGGAAAGGATCGAAGGGGAGGGGACGCTCTACTCCCTAGAGGATTCCAAGGGAAGGAGGAGGTACCTCTTCTTCCGGTCCGACCTTTTCAACCTTTAGGAGGAGAGGATGAAGAAAGGAATCGGTCTTGTGGAAACGTTGGTCTCTCTCTTGTTGGCGTCTCTGATGATGGCTTCCGCTTGGAGCCTTCTGAGAAGTGTCACCACGAGGGGAAAAGAAAACATGCAGGTGAGTGGCGGTTTGGCGGAAGGGCAGACGGTCTTTTTCCTCATCGATTCCTTGGCCGGCAGGTGCGGTCAAAAGATGGGAGACGAAGAGGCCCTGGAGGTGGAAGCGAAAGAGGTCTCCTTCAAGAGCGCCATCGCCCTCCTCTCTCTTCAGGAGAGCGCTCCTGCGGGGGCGGTGGTTCTCAAAGGCCGCATCGAAGGGTTGAGAAAAGGGCAGAAGATGCGCCTGGGAACGGAGACCCTGGAAGTGAAAGGGACGGAGGGGGAAACCGTGACGCTGGAACTCCCCACAACGAGAGCCCATGGGGTCGGGGAGGTGGGACGGGTCGTGAAAAGCCACCGGTTGAGCGTTCGAGGGGAGGGGCTTGCGCTCAAGGTGGATGGGGCTCCCTTCCAGATGCTGACGGAAGAGATGAAAAACCTCTCCTTCCGGCTCGATTCGGGGCCAACCCTCGTCTTTCAAGGAGAAGAGCGGAGGGGAAAGGAGTGGCGGGAGTTTATCTTCTACGCCGGACTCCCTTTTCTAAGAAACAACGGCGGAGGCCTCCCATGAAAGGGAGCATTCTTCTGACAATGTTGGTGGTTCTCTCTCTGGTGGGGGTTTTCATGACGGCCTTTATCTCAACTGCTCAGCTCTCACAGAGGGCTCAGCGGGGGATGGTTGAGCGGTACTACCGGGAGAGCCTCTTGAGGGGGTTCCTTTCCAAGGGAATCGGTCACGAGTTGGAGAAGGTGAACCATAAGGAGGGGATGATCCGTTCCGTCGCTGACGCGGGAATCTTGGAGGGAAGCTACGGGGACTCTTTGCGGGAGGAGGCGGCCCGGCTGGAGGTGAAGGTGGAGGAAGAGAGCCGCCTCTACGGTGAGGGGAGGGAGATCGATGCCCATCTGACCATGAAGGCTCTCTTGGGGCGGGGGGGACGGATGGGCGCCTCGGTGGATCTGGAAATCTTCTCCGGTTTTCCCCCCTTCCTCTTCTTTCCGGTCTCCCCCTTGGGGGGGGTCATGGGGCACTACTTCTTTCCCTACCATAGATCCGCGAAAGAGTATGGGGCGGAGTTTCTCTTCCCAAGGGAGTCGGCCATGGGGAGACTCCTGAACCCAAGGGAGGGAGAGTCCCTGCGGGCCGCCCTTCGTCGTAAGTGCGGCCTGGAACCTGGGGAGATGCCGATAGTGGACGGCATCTACGTGGGAGAGGGTGACGATGGCCTCTTTCTCTACATCAAAGGGAATGTCGAGCGCCTTCTTTTGGGTTGGGACGGCGAGAAGGAGTACATCTTTGTGGAGGAAGAGGAGCATACGCTCTTGTTGAGTTACCCTCCCGAGGGAGGCGAGACCAGGTATGCCAAAGATGGAGCGGGAGGATCCTACCACGGTCTCTTCTCGGGAGTCCTCCTTGTGGAAGGGGATGTGAAGAGTTTTGGCTCGGGGGAGCCTATGGGCGAGAGGCTTGTGGAGGCTCCGGACTCTCCGGCTCTGGGGGAGGGCGTTGAGCTTCAACTCTATCTGGGAGGGGACGTAGCCATCGATCTTCCCCTTCGCTACGACGGGGTCTCTATCGCCAGAGGCAGCTTTAAGAGGGAGAAGAGCCGACTCTGCCTTGTACAGAGCCCAGGGCTCTTGGAGGAGAAGCCCTCGCTCCCCGTCCAGGAAGTGTTCTTACGGGGCGAACCGGGAGAGTTCCATGGGAACCTCTTCACCCGGGGTATCCTTAGGTCTGAAGAGGATGTGAAGGTTTTCGGCGCCCTCAGAGGGGGAGAGGTCCAAGGGACCGGTCTGTGGACGGTCTATGAGGATCCTGACAACTTCTTCCGCCCCTGGAAATGGCCCCTTCCCCGAGGAGAGGGGGAGTGGACTCTAGTCAAACGGGTGGTTCTCAGGGATGTGGAGGGACCATGAGGGAGAGAGGTGTAAGCCTGATCGAAGCGGTCGCCGTCTTGGGGCTCTCGCTCTGGATGGTCGTCGCTGTTTGGGGTTGGGGGAGGAACTGCTGGAGGCAGTGGAGGGAGTCGGGAGAGCTCTTTCAGATCAAGGTTTTCCTCGAAGCTTCCAGGCTTGAGGCCATTGTCAAGGGAGAAGAGAGGAGAGTTTTCTTTGTATCTGATGGGATGGAACGGCAGAGACGGTTTGGAGGGAAATGGGTCGCTTGCCGGCGGGTGAGCATCCCCTTCTTTCGGTTCAAAGCGAACAACACCCCTCTCTTTACCCCCACGGGAACGGTTTCCAACTTCTTTACCTTAACCCTGGTCGGCCCTGACAGGGTGAGGAAGATCACCATGAACTCCGTGGGAAGAGTACGGGTCTGCGAAATTGAATAAGGGAGGAGAGAATGGCACAAAACTTCAAGGATCTGAGAGTTTGGCAGAAGAGTATGGACCTCTGGACGGCGACGCTTTCTCTCGCGGAGGGACGCGGGGGGGAGCAGGCCGAGATGAAAGCCCTGCGGGAGGTGACGGTCTCGATTCCCTGCCTCCTCGCCGAGGGGTATCAGAGGAGGGACACTTCGGGCTTTCTGGAGAAGCTGACGCGGGTTCAGGATGGCCTTGTTAAGGCCTTTGTCCTCCTGGAGATGGCTTTACGTCGGGGAAACGGATGCGAGAGTGCGGTGAACCGGTGCCTTCAGGAGGGTGACGATTTGGGCAAGATGGTTTACCGTCTCAAGAAGGCCTTGGAAGAGGGACGAGAAGAAGGCGGAGAGAGAGGCAGGGATAAAGGGACGGCATCAGGGCAACAGAGCCGTTCCAACGGCCCTGCCAGGGCCTGAAGAAAGCGGGCGAAAAGGCCGGTGGCGAAGGCTCGCCTTGACAATCGGGGTTATGTGTTATACCTTAAGAGATGAAAATAGCCCTGGGAGCCGATCACGCCGGCTTTTCGCTCAAAGAGATCTTAGCCGAAACCCTTCGCCAACAAGGCTATGGGGTAGAAGATAAGGGGACCTACGGGAGAGATTCCTGCGACTACACCGATTACGCCTCCGCTGTTGCCGAAGCGGTTGCCTCGGGAGAGGTGGAACGGGGTGTACTCGTCTGTGGCACCGGCATCGGTATGTCCATTGCCGCAAACAGGGTCCCCGGTGTTCGGGCGGCGCTTGTCCAAAGCGAGTATCAAGCCCGAAAGTGCCGTGAACACAACGATTCCAACATCCTTGTCTTAGGGGCGAGGGTCACGACGACGGAGATGGCGGAGCTCTACCTCTCCCTCTGGTTAACCACACCCTTCGCCGAAGGAAGGCACAGAGTTCGAATCGAAAAGCTGGACAAGAGAAAGAGTTAAGGCAAACCCTGGGATAGGAGGAGGTTGATCTATGTTTTATGAGAATCTATCCGTCATGGACAGAGAGGTAACAGAAGCTCTTCTGCAGGAGCTGAACCGTCAAAACGACAACATCGAGCTTATCGCTTCCGAGAACTTCGTGCCCGAATCGATCATGGAAGCCATGGGCTCCGCCTTTACGAACAAATACGCCGAGGGGTATCCCGGAAAGAGATACTACGGTGGTTGTCACAACGTCGACATTGTGGAGTCTCTGGCCATCGAAAGGGCGAAGAGCCTCTTCGGTGCAGACCACGCCAACGTCCAGCCCCATTCCGGAACCCAGGCCAACATGGGCGTTTACTTTTCCGTCTGTCAGCCCGGCGATACGGTTCTCGGCATGAACCTCTCCCATGGCGGACATCTTTCCCACGGTCATCCTCTCAACTTCTCGGGCTTGTTCTACAAGATCGTACCTTACGGCGTCTCAAAGGAGACGGAGACGATCGATTACGACGAGATGGAGAGGCTGGCTTTGGAGCATCGCCCCAAGATGATCATCGCCGGAGCGAGCGCGTACCCCAGAACGATAGACTTCCGCCGGATAAGGCAGATCGCCGACAAGGTCGGGGCTGTCATGACCGTCGATATGGCCCACATCGCAGGGCTCGTTGCCGCCGGGGTACACCCTTCACCGGTCCCCTTCGCAGACTTCGTCACCTCCACGACCCATAAGACCCTTCGAGGGCCCAGGGGTGGTTTCATCCTCTGCCGGGAGCCTTTCAAGAAGAATCTCAACAAGAACGTCTTCCCTGGCATGCAAGGCGGTCCCCTCATGCACGTGATCGCCGCCAAGGCGCTCTGCTTTAAGATGGCCATGACCGAGGAGTTCAAGGCTTATCAGAAGCAGGTTGTGGCCAACGCCAAGGTCCTCGCCGGAGCCCTTCAGGACAACGGCTTCCGGATCGTCTCGGGAGGAACGGACAACCATCTCATGCTTGTGGACCTTACCTCCAAAGGGGTCTCCGGGAAAGATGTCGAGATCGCCCTGGACAAGGCCCACATCACGGTGAACAAGAACACGATTCCCTTCGATCCCAACCCGCCTCTGGTTACGTCGGGGATCCGCCTGGGAACGCCGGCCGTTACCACCAGAGGCATGAAGGAAGAGGAGATGAAGACGATCGCGGTCCTCATCGCGGAAGCGGTCCACAACATTAAGGATGACGCGCTCCTGGAGAAGGTGGCCGGAAAGGTTCGTGATCTGACGAAAGGCTTTCCCCTCTACCCCAACCTTAGGGAGAAGTACCAGAAAGACCTGCACTCCTGAGGTTGATCGGTTCACCTGAAGGGCCCCGGAGGAAGAGACCGGATAGTGGATGGGTGAAATAGACGGGTTCCAGGTTCTTGCCAGCTTTTCTGACGACGAGATGGAGGGGTTCGTCACAGTCATCTCGTCGTCAGAGCCCAGACAGCCCATCCCCGATATCGATCAGCTTGTTCAAGAGATTAAGCGACAAGGGATCGTTTTCGGTCTCGACATGGAGAGGGTTTGGCAAGCTCTCCACGATTACAACGACGGTAAACCCGTCCAAAATTATTCCGTCGCATTAGGCCAGCCTGTGGAAGAGGGAATGGACGGGCGAATCGAGTTCAAGATCGATATGTCCGTCCAGCCTAAGATTGTAGACAGCCGCGTCGATTACAAAGAAATCGATCAATTCAAGAGCGTAGAGAAAGGGGATCTTCTCGCGGTGAAGTGGAAGCCCCGCCCTGGGAGCCGTGGAACGACGGTGACCGGGATGGCCAAGAGCCCGCGCACGGGAAAGACGACCCTTCTCTTCCCGGGAAAGAATGTGGTGACCCAGGAGAACACGGATGCGGTCTACTTCTACGCCGGGGAGAACGGGTACGTCATCGTCCAGAGCGATCGGCTCTCCGTCTTTCCCGTTCTCACGATCAAGAAGGACGTTGACTTTTCCATTGGGAACATCCGCTTCAAAGGGGATGTGACGATCATGGGGGATGTCCTTCCCGATTTCGTCGTCGAAACCACAGGGAAGGTGACCATATACGGAACGGTGTTGGGGAGCCGTATAGAGGCTGGAGGAGCTGTGACCATCCGGGGGGGGGTCTCAGGGAAAGATAAAGGCATGGTCCTCTCGAACGAGGATATTGACATATCCTACGTAGAGAGAGGAAACATCGAAGGAAAGAAGGATGTTTACGTAAAGACCGGAGTACTCAACAGCACTGTTCTTTGCTACGGTAAGTTCTATGGAGACTCTCCCGGCGGGAGGATCATGGAGAGCGTCATCAAGGCCGGGCAAGGGATCATGGCCTTCAACGTGGGTTCCCCTTTCACGAAGAGACTCGACCTGATCTGCGGTATGGACGTTGAGAAGGAAAAGCAGTTGGAGACGGCCAACGAAAACCTCAACAACCTTGTCGTAGAACTACGACAGCTCAAGCAGAAATACGGGGAAGAGAATCTGAAGACCCAGGAACTCGCGTACTTCTTAAGACAGTACTCCGGCTCCAAACAGGTGGAGACCGACTACCACCGCTACAAGGAGCTGGGAGCCCTGATACAGGATTGTTACAACCTTGTGAAACAACTTCAGGGCGAGGCCTTTAACGTCAACGCCATGGTGAAGGTGAAGGGTGTCGTCTACCCCGGGACACGTATCGTCATCGGGGAGTATGAACTTCTGGTGCCAAAGGAGTTGCACAATGTCGTTTTCTACAAGAACACCGAGGAAGGAGCCGTAAAATGGACCTCCGAAATCAGAGGGTAGGGGTTTGCCAGTTCCGTCCCCTGCTGGGAGACATTGAGAAGAACCTCTCGAAACACCTCGAATGGGTCGAACGGGGGAGAGAGGGTGGGGCGGATTTCCTGGTCTTCCCCGAACTGAGCCTGACGGGCTACCGTCTCAGGGACCTGGCGGGAGAGGTGGCCGTCGAGGCGGATTCCCCTTTCTGGAAGCCTCTTCAGGAAGCCTCCCGGGAGATGACACTGCTGGTGGGTTTCGTGGAGAAGGACAGGGACGGAGTACTCTACAACTCCATGGCTCTTTTCAAGCCGGGTTGTACCTCCCCCTTCATCTACAGGAAGCTTCGGTTGCCTAACTTCGGGATGTTCGAAGAGAAACGTTTCTTCAAGGCGGGAGAGAAACTTGGTATCTGTGAGACGGTTCTTGGGAGGACCGGGCTTTTGGTCTGCAGGGACTTCCTCTTCCCCTCCCTGGCCTACTGCCATTTTTCTCAGGGAGTGAAAGTCATCGTCTGCCCCTCTAACGCCCCCTTGCGTGGCGTCGAAGGAGCGGAGTTCGACAGCCAGAGGCTTTGGGAGGATGCGGCGGCGGCCTATTCCCGCTTCTTCTCCGCCTTGGTCGTCTACGTCAACCGGACGGGGTTCGAGGATGGGTACGGCTTTGCCGGAGGTTCCTTTGTCATGGAACCAGGCGCCAAGATGGTCTGGAAGGCGCCTCCCCTGGAAGAGACCCTGGGAATCGTCGAATTCGACAAGAGGTGCTTCGCTCGGTACGAAGCCCTCTCCGGGTATCTCAAAGAGGAGGACCACGGCCAGATACGCCGGTTCCTCCTTTCGGAGGGAAGATGAAGATCAACGCTGAGCTTGTTGAGAAGACGCTGGTTCTCTTCCTCCGCGAAGAGATTCACAAGTTCGGGTTTCAGAAGGGGATCCTCGGCCTCTCGGGGGGCCTCGACTCCGCGGTGGTCGCCTACCTTGCGGCGAAGGCCCTGGGGCCGGAGAACCTTCTCCTTCTCCTCCTTCCCTACCAGAGTTCGGATCGAAACAACCTGGAAGACGCCAGGGACGTGGTCTTGCGGCTCAAGACGCCCTCTTACGAGATCGATGTGACCCCCCAGATCGACGCCTACTTCTCTGCCAACCCGACCGACGACCGTCTGGCCTTTGGGAACAAGATCGCCCGGGAGAGGATGTCCATCCTCTTCGACTTCTCCCAGAGGGAGAAGGCCATGGTGTTGGGGACGTCGAACAAGACCGAGCTCCTCCTCGGGTATGGAACATGGTACGGAGACATGGCCTCATCCCTTAACCCGCTAGGGGACCTCTACAAGACACAGGTTTTCCAGCTGGCGGAGGCCTTGGGCGTTTCAGAAGCGGTTCGAGCGAAAGCGCCTTCCGCGGACCTTTGGCCGGGGCAGACCGACGAAGGGGAGATGGGGCTGACCTACGCGGAGGCCGACAAGATCCTCTACCTCCTGGTGGACCGGAGAATGACACCCGAAGAGGTTGCCGAGGAGGGATACCCCTCTTCCCTGGTACAAAAAATCTGCGCTATGGTGAAGAGGAACCAGTTCAAACGTCAGCTTCCTGTGATCGCCAAGCTCTCCCACCGAACGGTGGAGAAGGATTTTCTCTACCCCCGGGATTGGGGAGTCTGAGGTCGTTCCCTTCCCGCTCGCCGGTCAGCCCTGGAGAGTTCCCTGGGCTAGGAGGAACCCATGGTTTCGAAAGCGCTTCTGCCCGTTAACGGCATCGACTATCTGATTATCGGCGCCTACCTCTTCATAACGGTCTTCGTTGGGTACAGCCTCAAGAAGTATATGAAGACCGGCGAGGACTTCTTTCTCTCCGGCCGGTCCCTTCCCACCTGGATCACAAGCCTCGCTTTCCTCTCCGCCAACCTCGGGGCCTTGGAGATCATAGGCATGGCGGGAAACTCCGCAAAGTACGGCATCATGACCGCTCACTTCTACTGGATTGGAGCCATTCCGGCCATGATCTTTCTCGGCCTTTTCATGATGCCCTTCTACTATGAGAACAGGGTCAAGAGCGTGCCGGAGTACCTGAAACTCCGGTACAACAATGCGACCCATGCCCTCAACGCCGTCTCCTTCGCCATTATGACGGTGCTCATGAGCGGTATCAGCATGTACGCTATGGCATTGCTCTTCAAGCTGATGTTGGGTTGGTCCCTCACTTCGAGCATTCTCCTCTCCGCCTCGGTCGTTCTCGTTTACATCTTCTGGGGAGGGCTCTCTTCTTCGATCTACAACGAAGTCATCCAATTCTTTCTGATCTGGTTGGGCCTCCTCCCGGTGGTTCTCCTCGGCCTCAAGGAGGTGGGTGGTTTTCAAGGTTTCATCGAAAGGGTCCCCGCTGAGTTTCTCCACAGCTGGAAGAATCTGGGGAGCGCCACGCAGAACCCCCTCGGAATCGAATGGGTCGGTGTCGTCCTGGGCCTCGGCTTCGTCCTCTCCTTCGGGTACTGGACGACCGACTTCCTGGTCGTTCAACGGGCCTTGGCCTCCAGGAGCCTTAACAGCGCCAGACTCACACCGATCGTCGCCTCCTTTCCCAAGATGATCATCCCGATTCTCGTCATCGTTCCAGGCTTGTTGGTGGTCGCCCTACTTCCTGCCTTTCAGCCCGGCGCGGCGGGGGGTGCACCGGATTACAACTCCGCGATTCTCCTTCTCATGGGACGGTATCTGCCCAACGGGATCCTCGGTCTCGCGGTAACGGCCCTCCTGGCAAGCTTCATGTCCGGGATGGCCGGAAACGTTACGGCGTTCAACACGGTCTGGACCTACGACATCTACGGAAGCTACATCGCCCCCGGGCGCTCGGATCAACACTACCTGACCATGGGGAAGGCGGTCACCGTGGTAGGCGTTCTTTTCAGTATCCTGACGGCCTATATCGTCCAGCACTTCTCCAACATCATGGACTACATGCAGTTGGTCTTCTCCTTCTTCAACGCTCCTCTCTTCGCCACCTTTCTCCTGGGGATGTTCTGGAAAAGGGCGACCCCTGCCGGCGGATTCTGGGGGCTTCTGTCAGGGATCCTGGCCGCCGTCGCCCACTACCTGCTCTACAAGAGCGGGATTCTCCCCTACAGCAGCGATATGGGGGCCAACTTCTACCAAGCCTGGTGGGCCTGGCTCGTTGACTTTGTGGTGACCATCCTTGTCAGTCTCTTCACCAAAAGGAAGAGCGATCAGGAGCTCAAAGGCCTTGTCTACTCCCTCTCTTCGAGGAGCGGGAGGGATGCCTCCCGGCGCTGGTTTCTCCGGCCCGAGATCTGGGGCTCTCTCAGCCTTCTGCTGGTGGTGATTCTCAACGTTCTCTTCTGGTAGTTTGAAGGAGGCGGCAAATGCCGGGAAAGGAAAGCAACCACTTCTTAGACTTGAAACTCCCTCTGGGGGCTCTTTTAAGCTTCTACGGGGTGGTCTTGGGCCTCTACGGGATCTTCTCAGACCCTTCGGTCTATACGAAGAGCTTCCATATCAACGTTAACCTCTACTGGGGGGGGCTCCTCTTGGCCCTAGGCCTTCTGCTTCTCCTCTTGACCTTCCGCAGGAGGAGAGGATGAGGCGGGAAGAGGCTGTCAGTGCGCTGAAGAACCGCTTTCTGGAGAGGTTCGGCCCCTTTAAGGAGGGAGACCTCCTCTTCTCCATGGCTCCTGGTCGGGTGAACCTCATTGGAGAGCATACGGACTACAACGGTGGGTTCGTTCTTCCCTTGACGATTCCCCGGGCGGCCTATCTGCTTGTCAGGCAGAGAGGGGACAGGAGGGTCTCTCTCTGGTCCGAGAACTTCTCAGAAGGGGTGGAGTGGAACCTGGACGATCCTCCGAGGAAGGAGGGGCGCCGGTGGTTTCACTACCCTCTGGGGGTCGTGGAGGCGCTGAGAGGGCGGTTCCCCCTCGGAGGTTTCGAGGGCGTCGTGACCGGGGACGTACCCCTGGCTTCGGGCCTCAGCTCTTCGGCAGCCTTGGAGGTGGCGTTTGTCGGTGCCGTGAAGGGCCTCTTCTCCCTCCCTCTCGACCCCCTCGAGGAGATCGATGCCGCCTTGAGGGCGGAGCGGGAGTACGTGGGCGTTCAGTGTGGAATCATGGACCAGTTCGTTTCTCGTTTAGGACGGAGCGGAGAGGCCCTCTTTCTGGACTGTCGAAACGCCGAATACAGGGCCGTTCCCTGGAGGCCCGAAGGAATCTCCCTGCTTGTGGTCGACACCGGGGCTCAGAGGGAACTCGCCGCTTCGGCCTACAACACCCGCAGAGAGGAGTGCGAAGAGGGAGTCTCCTTCTTCCAAAGGCACGATTCCTCCATCAAGAGCCTGAGAGAGCTCTCTTGGGAGCTTTTCCAGAGATACGGCGGAGGGCTTCCGGAGGGGGTCGCCTCTCGGGTCCGCCATGTTCTGGAAGAGAACCGGAGGGTCCGGGAGGCGGTTAACGCCCTGGAGAGGGGGGACTTTCAGGCGCTGGGAGAGCTCTTTACCGCTTCCCACCGGAGCCTGAGAGACCTCTACCTTGTCAGCTCCCCGGAGCTCGACCGCGTTGTCGCCAGCTCCCTCGAGGCCGGAGCCCTGGGCGCCCGCCTGACCGGCGCGGGTTTCGGCGGTTGCGCTATCGCCCTCTTTCGGGAGAGTGATCTGGAGAGAGGGAAGATGGCCATCCAGAGGGACTTTGAGGAGAGTTTTCACCGCCTCCCCCTTTTCTTAGAGTTAAGGGAGAATTTCGGATCCCAGGTTGCGAGAGTCTAAGAGACGGCCATGAGCACTTCCTGCCAACGGACCCTCTTTCGCCAACGGAGGTGGACCGAAACCCTGCGGTGGCTGAACGGCTCCTCATCCCAACGCTCTCTCCGGGAGAGAGGGGAGGGGGAGTCCCGTTACTTCGGCCAAGGGGGCGTGCAACACTGGAGCCGGTCCCTCCCTTGGAAAGAGGAGGAGGGAGAGTTTTGTGAGGCCTACTACCGGGGAAAGGGGGAGGAGCTGGCCACTCTCTTTCCCGAAGCGGAGGTTGTCGTTCGGGTTTGGAGGGACCACCGGGAGATCCTGGGTCCTCAGGGCGGTGAAGGCGTCAAGAGGGAGTATGGAGAGACCCTGAAGTTGACCCATCCCCGTAAACCTTGGGCCGAATACACCGCCTACTCCTCCCAGGAGAGGGGCGTCGCCTATGCCGCCGCCGGCGAAGCCTTCAAGGCCCTTCTCGCGGAGAGAGAACCTCGGCCCTTGCCCAAGGGCCCGAGGGACTTCCTCTTCGAGGGGCGGGGGGCGGGGATCTTCTTCCATGAGATTCTCGGCCACCTGCTGGAGGCGGACACGGCCCTCTACCCAGGGTCCCCTTTCCGGTTGGAGAGGATAGGGGAGAGACTCTTCCCGGAGGGGCTGGGGGTTGTCGATCTGGCCGACGGCCTTGGCGTCCAGGATGATGAGGGGACTCCCTCGCAGAGGGTGGTCCTTGTGGAGGGGGGTGTCCTGAGAGGCTTTGTCTCGGATAAGAAGCATCTTCTCCTGGGGTTTCCCCAGGGGGGGAGAGGGAGGAGGGAGAGCTACCGGTTCCCTCCCCTGCCAAGGCAGAACATCATCTCCGTGGAACCTGGCCGGAAGGAGCGGCGGCAGATTCTCGAGGAGTCCAGCGGAGCGGTTTGGATCAAAAACCTACGGAGCGGTCTTATGGACAGGCGGTCTCTCACCTTCGAACTCCAGATTACCGAAGCCTACCTCTTGGGCAAGAACGTTTCGGAGACGACTCTCTTGCGCCCCTTTTCCATCAGGGCCCACCTGGGAAGTTTTCTGGGTAGGATCAGCGATCTCTCTCGGGAGGTCTATGCGGGAGGGCGGGAGGGAATCTGCATGAAATCCGGTCAGATGGTGCGGATAGGGTACCGGGTTCCTCTGGTGAAGGTCCGGGGAGTGGAGCCATGAGAGAGGTCGGTGCCGATCTGGTCGAGAGGGGCTACCGCTCTTTTGACCTCTTCCATGAGAACCGATGGGTAGATACGCTCTCCATCTCCCCTTCAGGGAAGATGGAGGAGCACAGGAGGGAGGAGGGATGGGCCTTTCGCTTCTTTACCGGAGGCCTCCGGGTCCACTCCTACTCCGGCACCTCCTCCCTCCCCCCCTTCCCGCCTCCGCAGGTTCTCCACGGGCCCTCGCCCTTCGACCTTCTTCCAGAGGGGATCCCCTCTCCTGCGCAGAGACACCCTGGCCAGGAGTCAGATCTTTGGAAGGAGCTCAGGGACGACCTCTTCGGCGGAGCCGCCGGAGAGGTCCGGCGACTCCGTTTCGTCAAGGGTCAGAGGGAGTTCTTCAACGCCAAAGGGGCCTGGGGTGAGTACCCCTTCTCGTGGGCCGAGATTCTTCTCGTCACCCCCACCTTCTCCGCAACCCTCCGCTCCGGGGATGTCAAGGCCCTTCTCTCTCAGTGGAGAGAGGCGAAGAAGAGCCTTCAGCCTTGTGAAGGGAAGAGGCTTTGCCGTGCCTCCTCCCTCAGATTTTCCCCTTGGGCGGCCTCCCAGCTTCTCGATTTCTTAATCCCCTATCTCTACCGCCTTCCCCTCTACACCTGGACCGGTAACCCCTCCCTCTCCCTCTTCGACGACCCTCTCCTTGCCGGGGGAAGCCGGGGGTACCCCTTCGACGGGGAAGGGGTACCCGCACAAAGGAGAGCCATCCTGAGCAAGGGTACCGTTGTAGGGAGGATCGTCGACGCCCGCTCCTCCTTTCGTGACGGGGGTGCCTTGACGGGAAACCTTGCCCGGATCGACCCCTGGACGGCTCCGCTCCTTCTCCCTTCCAACGTGGAGCTGATCCTGGACGAAACCACCGACCGGGAGGCTCCCCAGGTCATGAGGGTGGAGGAGAGCGACCTGGAGGGCGGAGAGCTCTTCCTGAGGCTGGTTCTGGAAGATGGAACTACCACCTTGCTTGCCGAAAAGATCGAAGATTTTATCCGGCGGTTGTCCAGAGCCTCCGGGGAAAAAGCCCTCTTCGGGGGCTTCTCGGTCCCGCCCCTCTTCTGGGGGAGACCCTAGAGAGGAAAAGTCGCCCCCCTCTTCCTGGCTGTTCCCGAAGGGAAACACCAAGGGGGAGGTTATCGAAGCCTGCGGTGAAGCTCTCCGTCGCCGCAGGTCGCCCTCAACACCGATCAGCGGTGGAGGAAGGTCGGAGGATCAGGAGTAGGCCAGTTCACAGAGTTTGTAGTACCAAACGGATTGTTTGGTGGTGTGAAGCTTGAACCAGGCCTCTAAGATCTCAGGGGCGTAGAGATGAAGAGCTTCGAAGATAGAGCGCGCGAACTCAACCGGTGCAATCCCCGAGGCGGTAATGATGTTCTGGTCGCTAACGGCGAGAGCCTCTTGGTACCGATCCTGCCCCCGGTATTCACCAAGGTGGAGAAACTCCGGAGCATTGCTTGTGTGGTTGACGGTGTTGAGGAATCCTCTCTTTGCCAGCCCGAGAGTTGCTCCGCAGATGGCCGCCACGGGGACCTGTGCCTTTATGAACCTCTCCGCGACGGAGAGAGCGAGATCGTGCCTATCGCCATCCCAACCGCTGCCTCCGCAAAGGACAAACATGGCGCACTCTTCGACCCTTACGTTTTGCAGAAGCGCGTCTGGAGCAATCCTGATGCCGCCGGCGGTCGTGATAGGGTCAAGAGAGCTTGCGCAGGTCTCCACGACGAGACGTTCGGGAGCGTTCTGGAAGGTGGAATCGTTGATCCCGGGGGCAAGATACCCATACTCCCAGTCAGAGAGGGAATCGTAAACGTAGAGGCTGACTTTCTTTTGCATACCGTCTCCTAAGGGAAAACTTACAACCCTAGCTCTTCGCCGATGAGTATAACCTTGATTCTCCTCTTGGGGTAGCACTTTTCGATGATGGACCAGACATTGCAGATCCTCTGATCACTGCTGCAGTTCACGCAAGATCCCGTCTTCTGGCATGGTGTTTGGAAGTTTGGATGCCGCTTGATGTTCCCTGGAGCGCAATGGGTCTTGATTCTTTCCATGCCCTCTTCAAGATCTTTCACGATTTTGTTCTTTCCCACGGTTAACACCACGTTCCTCGGGCCGAAGACGATTCCCCCGATTCTGTTCCCCGTCATGTCCATGTTGAGAATTTGCCCCCTCTCTGTAACCGCGTTTGATCCGGTGAGGAAGAGATCGACGCTCAAGGCCTCCCTTCTCGCCTTTACCCGCTCCTTTCCGGTCTGGTCCATGTTGAAGGTTTCGATGAAAAGGATCTTCTTGTTCGCCTTGAGATCCTCGAGGATTCTTGTTCCTTTCAGCGTTTCAGAATCGCCGTATGAGACGCTCTGAGGCTCTATGGAGGGGAGCATCTCCCTTGCGAAGAGCTCTCTCGCCTCAGCGGCGCTTCCGCAAAGGTAGACTTCGAACCCGTTGTGCTCGAGAGCGGCCTTTGTCGTGTTCATGGATTCCGAGAACATAGATCACCCGTAGTAAAAAAAGTCTCAACAGCGTGTCAGCATAGCATAGGCTCAACCTGTGTGACAAACGCCGAGGGAAGTTGAAGAGGTTGCGAGTCCAGTTCAACCCACCCACTGGACGCTCTTCATCTTTCGAGATATGCCCCGTTGGAACCGGTGTCTTGGATATCCTACAATGATCGACGAAACAACCTCTTGATCATCGCTTAGGCCGAAGAGGGCCCGAAGTTCCCTCTTGTTGTTGATTGCGGGGGGGATGATGTCCATGATGGAAGCGCCTAAACCGAGGGAGTGTGCGGAAAGCATCCCATAAGCCGCGGCAATGTGGATGTCCGCGGAGATCTCTTCTTCCCCTTTTCGAGACAAGAGCAAGATCATTGCCGGAGCGCCTCGGGTGATCGTGTCTTCACTGCCCTCTCTTAACCCCGGAAGACTCCTCTTCAACGAGGGGACCAAATGCCTCTGCATTGTCAAGAAGCGTCTCTTCCCGACCTCCCTTTTTATGAAATGCCTCTTGATGGGGTTGCCGAGAGCTTTCAACAGGGAATCGTAGAGATCGACCATGAGGGGAAGAGACTCTTTCATGACGCTTTTGCTGTTGACAACGATGAGCTCGAACTTCAACGGTGGAAAGCCGGGAGGGGAGAAGGATATGGCGTTCACGATGTCTTCGAGCTTTTCGGCTTCCACCTCTCTATCGGTGAAGTTTCGTACCGCCCTCCTCGTGGAAATCAGGTCGTAAAAAGGTTTTGGCTCAATCTTGACCTCCGGTAAGGGAAAGAAGTCTTTCCCGTAATCCAATCCGCTGACGACCACGGACTCGGTCGGGCAGATCGCCATACAATGTCCGCACCGGAAACAGGCCTCGACCCTTAAGGGATCCGCGTACACAGAATTAGACGCATCGAATCGGGGGATTCTGTTCGGACAAACATCTACACAAAGGCCACATCTTGTACAGGTGCTGGTATCGAAAGTCATCTTCGTCATTGGTCTCTCCGAATTTGCCGAAGGCCTCCCCGGGAAAGCTAAACCGGGCTTCCGCCGGAGCGTAGGAGAATTGTTTGTCCGGTAAGTAGGGCTGTTGTAGGGCTTTATTTTAATCCTTTCTCGTTGAAGAACTGTGAATATTTCATGTCACTCCCTTTGATATGGTTCTTGAGCCAATCGCTTAAAAAAGTCATGATTTCGATAGACAGAGTCAGTTTTCCCTTTTCAAATCCATCTTTAAACTCTAAAACCTTTTTAACAAAGGCGGCATGCTCTTTCTTATGGCTGTCGGCCTCTGGATACTTAAACCGGGCGAAGTATTTTTCTTCTGTGCTGAAGTGAGTCGAAGTGTAACCGACCAATCCATTTACAATCTTGTCCAAGACATCTTTCCCTTTCCCCTGTTTCATGGCGTCGTTAAGGTCGTTGATCATAGACACCAGCTTTTGATGTTGTTGGTCAATCTCTACAACCTTTACGCTGAGGCTTTCATTCCACTGAATCAACGCCATTTTAATTCTCCTTGTCGTTTTGTTTCACGAAATCGATCTCGGTCTCAATCTCCTCAAGGGGCATCTCGAATTACGCAGATCTGGTTGTTCTCTGTCATTAACACCTCCTCTGCAAACGCTGTCCTGTAAGATAGAATTGGGAAAAGCACAACCCCTATCCATGTCCCCTTTTCTTTTTCAAAACACCGTTGGGCCGAGAAACCGCGGTATACGCCTTCAAACCTATGGTAACACAACTCCCTGGAGAAGAAGAGAATCTCTTCTGGAGCGGACCCGGGGGAATTGAGTACCTCTGGCGAAGGCACCTTCCCTCTCCTTTGAAAAACGTCAGTCCAGTGGTCCTTGGAAGGCCGGTTCAAGCATGTCCGAGGTCTTTGACAAATACCGTTTTACGCCAACCCAGGCGAAGCCTTTGGCCTCTTTGTCGAGATCGATGGGAAGGTTGTCGGAGGGAAGCGCCAGTATCTCCTGAAAGCTGAACCCCTTCTTTATGACCACGAACTTCATGGTCCCTGGGTGTAGGGCTCCCTGAGGGCAGGAGTAGATGCAGTTGAGGCAGAGGGTGCAGTTCTTGCCAAAAACAGGCCTGTCTCCGTGCAGAGAGATATTGGAAACAGGGCATCGTTTCACGCAGAGGCCGCAAAGGGTACAGGATTTATCGACGAGAATCTTTTTCCCAAAGGAGCGGGCGCCGGCATGTTCCAAAGAGCCGATGAAAGTGAGGAATCTGTTGCCTAAGAGGGGATGCGTGAAGGAGCTCTTGCCGTTAAGAACATCGTTGACCACATAGGAGACTTTATAGGGGAGAACCTGCAACAGCTTGGAGCTGAGAACGCGCTTTGTTCCGACGATCCAGTTTGAGGGCATGACGAGCATCTTCTCGTATAGGAGCCGATAGTTCTTTCTTTTAAGGGCTCTCTTGAGGGGAACGCGACAAGCGAGGTTCGGCGTGACCTCGCCGCCGCCTGAAATGGAGATGATGACGACGGGCCTCTCGTCCGCTTTTTCAAGGTTTTTCACCCATCTCATGACCGGTTCAGGGGCATTGGACGCATGAACGGCAAAGCAGAGAACCAAGAGGTCGATGTCTTCATCGGGAGATTCGGTTTTTGTGATGCTTCTACAAAGGGTGGTATGGCCCCGTGCCTGAAACTCCTTGGAGAATGTTTTTGCGACATGTTCAGTACAGCCGGTGCCGGAGAAGTACACGATTTGAACGTTCATTCCTCTATCCTCGCCCGCCGAAGGCCCGCTCCAGGAGTCGGCCTGATCTGTGAAGCCATGAGAGAAAGCCGGTGTTCGAACTCAGAAGATCTTGCCGGGGTTGAGCAGGTTCTGGGGGTCCCAGACCCTCTTCACCCCTCTCATGAGCTCAATCTCCGGCTGTGAGAGCTGAAGGGAGAGGTAGGGCCTCTTGGCGATTCCCACGCCATGTTCTCCTGAGAGGACCCCTCCCCAGGAGACGACCTTGGTGAACAACGCCGTCAGGAGAGTCTCCGTCAGGGGGAGCTGCTCTGGCCGGAGAAGGAAGTTCGTATGGATGTTCCCGTCGCCGATGTGGCCGAAGAGGACAACCTTGACATCATGCTCTTTTGCAAGCCCGTTGATCCACTCCACCGCCTCCGAGAGCCTGCTCCTAGGAACCACGATATCTTCGTTGACTTTGTGCAGGCCTAAGTTTGTGATCGTTGGGGAGATCTGCCGCCTCATGGTCCAGAGGCTCTCCATCTGAGAGGGGTCGAAGGAGAACTCCCTCTCCGTGGTCCTGGGGCCGACAAGGGAGAGAAGAGTCTCCATGTCCGCATGGATCGCCTCTTTGCGCCCATCCAGCTCCAGAATCAGGAGGGAGGTGGTCCCCTCGGGAACGGGAATGTTGAGGAAGCGGGAGACTTCGGTGAGCGCCGATTGGTCGAGAAACTCCATGGCCGAGGGGAGAACCCCGGAGCCGAGAATCTGCACCGTCGCCTCTACCGCCTCCTTGACGGAGGGGAAGCCCAGCCTGATCACCCCTCGGGATTCCGGGAGAGGGATCAGCTTCAGCGTGATCTCCGTGATCAAGGCCAGGGTTCCTTCAGACCCCACGAGGAGGGATGTCAAGTCGTACCCGACGACGTTCTTGAGAGTCCTGGACCCTGTCCTGAGAATCTCCCCGGAAGGGAGGACGGCGGTGAGCCCGAGCACGTAGTTCTTCGTGACGCCGTACTTGAGACAGCGGGGGCCGCCGGCGTTCTCCGCGACGTTTCCTCCCAGAGTGGAGTTCTTGAGGGAGGCCGGATCGGGCGGGTAGAAGAGGTTCTCCCTCTCTACGGCCCTCTGGAACTCTTCGGTTATGACTCCGGGTTGGACCCGGGCCAGGGAGTCGGCGGGAGAGATTTCCAAAACCTTGTCCATCTTCGTGAAGGAGATCAGGAGGCCCCGGTTGACCGGGAGGGAACCGCCGCTTTGCCCGGTTCCCGCCCCCCTGGGGGTTAAGGGGATTGCGTGCCTGGTGGCAATGGAGGCTATGGCGGAGACCTCTTCGGTGGTCTCCGGGAGGAGAACGGCGTCGGGGAGGTAGAGGGTGTTGGTGGCGTCGTACCCGTAAGATTGCAGGTACTCCTCTTCCCGGTGGAACCTCTTGGGGCCCAAGAGGTCGGCCAGCTCCTTGATGGCCCTTTCGTTCATCGGACGAACTTCTCCTTGAGGGCCCGTTCCACCGGAGGGGGGACGAAGTCGGAGATCTGCCCGCCGAAAGAGGCCAACTCCTTGACGATGGTGGAGTTGAGAAAGGTGTACTTGAACCCTGGGACCATGAGGAAAGTTTCGATTTCCGGGGCCAGCTTCCGGTTGGTCAAGGCCATCTGAAACTCCATCTCGAAGTCGCTGATGGCCCTCAGGCCGCGGATGATGATCCGGGAGTCGCAGTGACGTAGGAAATCGATCAGGAGACCGTCGAAGTGTTCGACTCTCACCCGGGGCTCACCCAGGAAGACCTCCTGGGCCAGAGCCGTGCGTTCCTGTACCGAGAAGAGGGGAGACTTCTTGGGGTTGACCAGAATCGCCACGATGACCTCATCGAAGATCGTCAGGGAGCGTTTGACAAGATCTATGTGCCCGTTGGTGATAGGATCGAAAGAACCTGGATAGACGGCTGTACGGGATGTCATGGGACCTCCTTCAAGGGAGAAAACGGTGGCTGATTTCCGAAAAGATAAAGGCGACGACTAGGAGGGCGAAGGCTGTTAACAAGGTGTTGGTGAAGCGCCGTCCCTCGGCGAGGAGACCCGTGAGGGTGGCGAAGAAGGAGAAGAGGTATCCCCAGCGGAGGAGTTGGGTCCGGCGCCGGGGAGGGAAGAAGTTCCACCCCGCCGTTGTGACGAGAAAGAGGATGAGACCGACCACGAAGAGGAGCAAAGAGAAAACCATTCTCGATTTTAGATGAAAAGGGGGGAGCAGTCAAAGTGGGAAACCGGGAGGGGAAAAGAGAGGGAAAAACGATGAAAAGAGTCCCCCCGGTTTTTTGGTTTTCTGGGCGGAGTCCTTGTCGTTCAAGGTACTATATTTAGTAGCCCCGTCCCGAACGACCCTCTAGATGTTGTGCTTTGTCCCTTGAAAACGGTTGACAAAGGAAAGGGTTTGAAGTTTAATCTTGGTGAGGAAAATATCAAGGAGCAGGGATGAAAGATTCGGAAAAGTTTATTCAGAAGAGGGATGGTCGTTACTCCATTTTTGACCCCAAGAAGATCGCCAATGCGATCTCCAAGGCCTTTAAATCCGTAGGGAAAAAGAACCCCAACGTGGTCCTCTACCTGACCGAAGAGGTGGAGAAGATCCTCGAACGTAAGTTCTTCGAACGGGGGATCGTTCCAGGGGTTGAGGAGATTCAGGATCTCGTCGAGAAGGTCCTCATCGAAAAGAACGAGGCCGGAGCGGCTAAGGCCTACATCCTCTACAGAGAGAAGAGGGCCGAGATGCGGGACCTTCGGCAGAACTTCCTGGATGGGATCAAGGTGATCGACGAGTACCTTTCCATGGACGATTGGAGGGTGAAAGAGAACTCCAACATGTCTTACTCCCTCCAGGGGCTCAACCTCCATATCTCGTCGAAGCTCGTGGCCAAGTACTGGCTTAGGAAGCTCTACCCTCTGGAGGTCAGGATGGCCCATGAAGAGGGGCACATCCATGTCCACGACCTGGGGGTTTTAGGACCCTATTGCGTGGGCTGGGACCTGGAGGACCTCCTGCGGGTCGGTTTCACCGGGGCGAAGGGGAAGGTCGAATCCCGTCCGGCGAAGCATCTGAGAACCGCCATGGGACAAATCGTCAACTTCTTCTATACCCTGCAGGGGGAAGCCGCAGGTGCACAGGCCTTTTCCAACTTCGACACCCTTCTGGCCCCCTTCATCCGCTACGACAAGCTCGACTACAGCGAAGTCAAGCAAGCCATGCAGGAATTCGTCTTCAACGTGAACGTCCCGACCAGGGCGGGCTTTCAGACTCCCTTTACGAACATCACCATGGACCTGGTCGCCCCGGCGACACTGAAGAACCAGCGGGTTGTCGTGGGGGGGGAAGAGAGGGAAGAGACCTACGGGGATTTTCAGGAGGAGATGGATACCATCAACCGGGCCTTTGCAGAGGTGATGATGGAGGGGGACGCCAACGGGCGGATCTTCACCTTCCCGATTCCGACCTACAACATCTGGAAGGAGTTCAATTGGGATGATGAAAACCTGGCTCCGGTCTGGGAGATGACGGCGAAGTACGGCATTCCCTACTTTGCCAACTTCGTTAACTCCGACATGAAGCCTGAAGACGCGCGTTCCATGTGTTGCCGTCTCCGCTTGGACAACCGGGAGCTGTGGAAGAGGGGCGGTGGGCTCTTCGGGGCCAACCCTTTGACCGGGTCTATCGGGGTCGTCACGCTCAACCTGCCCAGAATCGGGTACAACGCTAGCAATGAGGAGGAGTTCTTCAACCTTCTCGACCGCGCCCTCGAGATAGCCGTGGAGGCCTTGGAGATCAAGAGAAAGGCTGTGGAACGCTTCACGGAGCAGGGGCTCTACCCCTTCACCAGGTTCTACCTGCGAAAGGTGAAGAAGGACCATGGAAAGTATTGGAACTTCCACTTCTCCACGGTCGGGATCGTCGGAATGAACGAGGCCTTGATGAACTTCCTGGGCAAGAGCATCACCGACAAGGAGGGCAGAGACTACGCCCTCAAGATCCTGGATTATCTGCGGGCCAAGATGCAGGATGTGCAGGCTGAAACCGGGCATATGTACAACCTGGAGGCGACCCCCGCAGAAGGCGCCTCCTACCGGCTCGCCAAGAGCGACAAGGAACGCTACCCGAAGATCATCGCCAGTGGGACTAAAGAGCCTTTTTACACAAACTCCGTGCACCCCCCGGTCGATGCTTTCGATGACCTCTTTCAGATCTTAGAGCATCAGGATGATCTTCAAGCCAAGTTCACCGGAGGGACCGTCGTCCACCTCTTCTTCGGGGAGAGGATCAAGGACTGGCGGATGGTTAAGGAGCTGACGAGGCGGATCACCCAGCGCTTCCGACTGCCCTACTTCTCTTTTACCCCAACCTTCTCAATCTCTCCGGTCTCCGGGTACCTTGCGGGACGTCACGATTTCGACCCGAACGCCCAAACCGAAGAGGATCTGGAAAATTACGGCGTCGATGTGGAGATGAGCCCCGAAGAGGTGGCCAAGTTGCCGCCCGGTTCTTACAAAGTGGTTCCCTCCTCTGAGGAGAAGAGGGAAGAGAAGAACGACTTGACATTTAAACTCAACTAGAACAATATGAATCTAAAGGGGAGAAACGAAATGGATTGTATGCTTGGACAGCAAGAGACAATCAACAGGGAGAAAGAGGTTACCATGAAAGTCAGGGTTGTTCCTACGGAAGTCTATTCCCGTATAGTGGGTTACTATAGGCCTGTCCAGAACTGGAACAGGGGGAAAGTGGAGGAGTTTCAGCAGAGGAAGGTGATCGACCCCGAAAGGGCGGTCGCCGGAGTGAGAGAGAAGGAGTGACCCCAAGCCCTCCAGGGCAAAAGACCGGAGGAAACTTGCTGATCAAGGGCTTTCTCGGAACAAGTCTGATCGATTTTCCTGGCCATGTTGCGTCCCTGGCCTTTGTGGGGGGATGCAATTTTCGCTGTCCCTTTTGTCACAACCGGGATCTGGTTCGGGGGTTCTTGAAGTTGCCGACCCTTTCCGAAGAGAGTGTTCTGGACGATCTGGCGAAGCGGAAAGGGTTCATCGACGGGGTCGAGGTGACAGGAGGAGAGCCCTGTCTCTACGCAGACCTTCCCGCCTTCTTACGAAGGGTCAAGAGCTTGGGGTATCCGGTGAAGTTGGATACCAACGGCTACTTCCCCAAGGCTCTCTCCTCCCTCTTGGAGGAGGGCCTCGTTGACTATGTGGCCATGGACGTGAAGACCTCCCCCGAGAAGTATGCCCAAACCGTGGGGAAGGTGATTGACCTCTCCCGGATCGGGAGGTCCATCAGGATGATTCTCGACAGGGCTCCGGACTACGAGTTTCGGACGACGGTCGTTCCCACCCTGGTGGGGGCAGAAGAGGTTGTCTCTATCGGACGGTGGATCGAAGGGGCCAAGAGTTATGCCCTCCAGGCCTTTCGTCCGGTTAACACCCTGGACCCCCAGTACAGCAAGATCCTTCCTCCCAAGCGGCGGGAGTTGGAGGCGATGGCTTTAAGGGTCCGTCCCTACGTGAAAGAGGTGATTCTTCGCTCCGAGTGATTAAAAAGAGAAGTGAACCCTTCCGTCCGGGGATGTGTAGGGGGTGAAGGGGAGGGAGTAGAGCTTCCTGAAGAGAGAAGCGTTTTGCTCTCCCCTGTTGGGTTCGCAGGCCAGAAGAGTCCCTTCCCGGAGCGCGATCAGGTTGTCCGAAAGGAGCACGAGAAGCTCCAGATCGTGAGAGGTGAAGATCAGAGTCTTTCCCTCCCCCTTGAGGGAGAGGAGAATCTCTCGGATCTCTCTTTGGAAGGGGGGATCCAGCGAGGCTTCCGGTTCATCGAGAATGAGCGTGTCCGCATCGGTGACGAGAAGGGAGGCTAACAAGATCTTCCGCTTCTCTCCACCGCTGAGTTCAAGGATGCGGCGCGTTCTGAGGGAGGAGATCTTGATCCTCTCCAAGACTTCGTCGACCCGGTGGTAGTCCTCCTTGGAGAAACCCTTCAAGGGGTTGAGAAGGGGATACCGGGAGAGGAGCAGGAAGTACTCTACCGGTATGTTCAGGGAAAAGGAGGCCTCCTGGGGCATGAAGGCGACCTTCCTGGCTACTTGCCGAGGAGGGAGAGAGGAAAGCTCCTTGCCCATGAGACGAAAACTCCCTTCGTAAGAGCGGAGAATCCCTGCAAGAAGCTTCAAGAGTGTCGTTTTTCCAGAGCCGTTGGGGCCGAGGAGGCCGTAGGAGAAGCCTTGTTGGAGGGAGAGCGTGAGCGAATGGAGGATACGGGGAGAGCCTGGGTACCAGAAAGAGAGGTTCTCTAAGGAGAAAAGAGGAATGCCCATGCCCCCGGGAAGGGCCGTGGGCTCCTCCCGGGGAAGTTCTCTCATGGGTTTGAACTAGGCGCAGAGGCTCAGCGGCCCAAAGTGGCGACCATTACGGCTTTGATCGTATGGAGACGGTTCTCGGCTTCGTCGAAAACCTTGGAGTGCTTGCTCTCGAAGATGTCGTCCGTGGCTTCGCAGATTTCCGGGAATTGCTGTGACAGCTTCGTGTCCAGGTTGTGGAAGCAGGGGAGGCAGTGGAGGAAGATGTAGTCGGGATTGCCAATCTTCTTCTCCATCTCTTTGTTGATCTGGTAAGGCTTGAGAAGTTTGATCCTCTCGGGGATCTTGTCCTCTTCGCCCATGGAGGCCCAGACATCCGTGTAGATCACGTCAACGCCCTTAACACCAGTGTCGACCTTGTCGGTGATCGTAATGGAGGCGCCGGTCTCTTTGGCAAAGCCCTCGGCCATGGCAACGATGTCTTTGGCCGGGAAGAGGCTCTTGGGGGAGACGATTCGGCAGTCCATACCCATCTTGGCACAGCCGATCATCAGGGAGTTGGCCATGTTGTTGCGGCCGTCGCCGACGTAGGCAAACTTGATCCCCCGCAGGTGACCGAAGATCTCGATGATAGTCATGAAGTCGGCCAGAATCTGGGTGGGGTGGAAAAGGTCGGTGAGACCGTTCCAAACGGGGACGCCGGCGTGCTCGGCCAAGCCCAGGACCGTCTCATGTTTGAAACCACGGAATTCGATTCCATCGAACATACGTCCCAGGACTCTCGCCGTATCCTTGACGGTCTCCTTCTTTCCGAGCTGGATGTCATCCTTGCCGAGGTATTCGGGGTGGGCCCCTTCGTCGATACAGGCAACTGTGAAGGCACAGCGCGTACGGGTTGAAGGCTTTTCGAAGATCAAGGCGATGTTCTTTCCTTCTAAGTTCCGGGACCGGATACCGGCGTATTTATCTCTTTTCAGCTTGATCGACAGGTCGAGAAGGAATTGAATCTCCTTGGGGGAAAAGTCCTTGAGGGCGAGAAAGTTGCGTCCTTTCAGGTTAAAAGGCATGGGTAAATCCTCCTTGAATGTGCAGTTTTATAATTTTAACCCGGAGAACGTTATTTTTCAAGAGCTCCCAAATGGACCTAAACCTACAACGGACACTCCTCTTTCTTCAGCGGACACTCCATTTTTCTCTCCTCATGGTAGTGTGGCTGATCCGGAATTCTAACTCTATAACGGACACTCCCTTTTATCTCCTTTTCTTTTCCCCTTGACATTGTGGCCCTGCCCCTCTAAACTCGGAATCGAAAGGGGATAGAAGCAAAAGGAACGAAAAACAACCGCTTTCCGTAGGCCCCAGGCCTTCGAAGCGAAACCCATCTTCAAGGCCGACCGCCGACGGGAGAGGAGGGAAGATGGTCCACACGGCCCGATGTCTCCCCCAA